>Ga0207866_1000015_pt1 | contig 266159 bp, 243 predicted proteins | sample HigsolmetaAR203D_FD_184835 | JGI IMG/M metagenome (GOLD analysis project Ga0207866, IMG submission 184835) | Ionic liquid and high solid enriched microbial communities from the Joint BioEnergy Institute, USA - AR20-3-D (SPAdes) (version 2) ... | reverse complement strand
ATCAAAACCTAGTCAAAATAGGAGGTGTAATGACCTCCATAAATAAATCGTGCATTATACATAACGATATTGCATTGCTTAATGCCGAATGGGAAATTAAAACTAAGAATGAACAAGGAGAACCCATTACTATAAGTAGTGTTAGCACCGAAATAGTACGAAAGCAAAGCGATGGGAGCTGGCTATACATCGTCGATAACCCGTTTAGTGCGTGGGTAGCTCCGTCTCAAAAATAGATATGACACTATCAGTTGACTCAGGATTCTAATTATAGAAAAGCTACACATCTACAAAAAATCGTTTTTAGAAACTCCTTCCCCTACGCTATTCCGGTGTTTAATAAGCTTTATTTTGTCCCATACACTTCTTCATTTTGGTCTCACAGTATCCTATCTTTACAAAAAAGCTTATTATGACTTCAGAAGTAGTTTATAACGGTGATTTACGCACTACCTGCACCCACTTGAAAAGTAACTCGACATTTGAAACCGATGCCCCTACCGATAATAACGGAAAAGGCGAACGATTCTCTCCTACCGATTTACTGGCTACTAGCCTAGCAGCCTGCATGGTTACGGTAATGGGTATCAAAGCACGCAGCATGAATTTTGATTTAAACGGAATAAAAGTAGAAGTGCTGAAAAAAATGGCTGCCGATCCACGCAGAGTAAATGGCATTGATCTCAAATTTCATATTCCGGATAATCTTGGCGCATTGGAACCTAAAACCATCACCATTTTAAAAAACACGGGCATCACCTGTCCTGTAGCAAAAAGTATTCACCCGGATATTGAAGTAAATATCGACTGGGGAGCTTGGTCATAATATAAATGATTTCTCAAAGGGCTTTATGCCCTTTGATTTTTACTATCTATCTACTATGATACCAACACAGCTGTATTATGAATTATACTGCCGCGCACCAAACAATAAACTACCAATCCGAACCATAGTGCTTCCCTCCTCTACTGCGATTTTATAATCGCCACTCATACCCATTGATAAAATTGAAAACTGAATATTGGGAGCTTGCTGTTGTGTATGCAAATCAAACAGGCATTTCAATACAGCAAATTCGTTACGCACTTTATTGACGTCCTCTGTAAAGCTGGCCATGCCCATTAGCCCTTTGATGCAGATATTCTGAAAATCTCCCACATTATTCAAAATAGCCTCCAGTTCATCTGAATCTAAACCAAACTTAGTTTCTTCCTGTGCAATGTGCACCTGTAGAAGACAATTGATAATGCGATTATGTTTTGCTGCTTGTTTATTGATTTCCTTCAATAGATTTAGACTATCCACACCGTGTATCAGATGTACAAACGGCGCTATATATTTCACCTTATTACTTTGCAAATGACCTATGAAATGCCAACGAATATCAGTGGGCAACTGAGGCTGTTTAGACAACAGCTCCTGCACGTAATTTTCACCAAAATCCCTATGTCCCAAATCATACAATTTCTGAATATCCGACACGGGCTTGGTTTTAGATACCGCCACCAGAACTACCTGTTTTGTGCTTAACTCCTGAATCAGCTCCTTGTATACCTGCTCATTAACTGCCATGAAACAAAAATAACAATGTTCTTGAACTCAAGCTAAGTACACGGAGGATTTCTGAGCAAAATGCCTTACATCCAACTGATTAAAAATTCACGAAGTTTTCTTGGCGGATTTATCCGATGGCTGTTGCACCTTTTTCTTTTTAGGATAAGTACCATTGAAGGTACAGTCCAGCGCCCCCATACGCGACCCACATCCCCTTACTTCATTTAGTGTAACACTGTTTTTCTGAAATTTCAGCTCCAGTACGCAGGGATCGCCCGCCTGTCGGTATTCAACCGTGTTATCCGAAGTAATAATTCCTTCTCCCATTAGCTCTCCTTTACAATCAGAATTTTTCTCTTCCAAGTGAATAAACAACTGCACGCGGCCGGGGCGGATATCATCCCTTACCGAAATAATATTCCTAGCACCTACGCCATAATCCCCTGCATATTTAAAGGTGGTACCTAGGGTATCGATAGGATTAATGAGCTCTGCCTCATCCCCTAGCAAATCAGTCATCACCAGTATAAACTTTCGAGCAGCACCACTAAGCACATATACATCGTCACCTGTAATTTCTATACCGTTAGGCAAAACCTTTTTACTCTTTTTGTAAATATTAAATAGCTTATTGATGGTAACAGTTACCGCAACTTCCTTATTAGCCTTGCTTTTCATTACCGGCAATGCCGCCACAAATGCATTTTTATTATCATAAGCTGTGATATACATTACCTTAAGCTTTTCGGTAGCAGCCTTTGACATCAAATAAGTATACCCATCTTTATCCTTGAATTTACCAATAGCATACAGTTTAGGTTGATCGGCACCGTAATTTTCAGCTAGTACAGAATCGGGCGTAAACTCGTTGAAAATTTCAGGACTGATGAGCAGGCTGTCATGTGTAGGAGCATATAACGCACTATCGGAATAAGAGAAAGGTAGGGTGACCTCGGGGAAAAATTCGATATACTCCTGTATGTTTACGTCATCCTCCCCGGCCATAGTTTTCTTTTTCTTTCCGCATGACGTCAATAAAACGATCACAAGAGCCAAAGTACAGAATCTGTATAACATACTTATTGAATTATTATTCAATATACAAATAAACAATAGTTGTTCAATAATTTGATATCGTCTTTTTTAAAGAGACAAATACGAGAGATGATTTCCGAAAGATATTTTGAAAAAATGAATAAATAATTTAGGTTTGTCTAAGTTTTTTATTAGGCAAATATAGATTTCATATAACAAATTATCATTGATACATAACTAAGCTGCTAAATGGGCTATTTAGAATAGGATGAAAAGGCATCATTCGGAAATATCGCTAAGCGAAGTTCATCAGTCTGTTGACACTACCCGGATACAGAAATCAAGGTGGAGGAGGATTCTAGCATTTTTTGGACCTGCCTATCTGGTAAGTGTAGGGTATATGGATCCGGGAAACTGGGCTACCGATCTGGCAGGGGGTAGTCAGTTTGGATACTCCCTACTCTGGGTCCTACTCATGAGCAATATTATGGCCCTATTACTACAAAGCCTTTCGGCACGATTGGGCATCGTACGCAATCGCGACCTAGCTCAGGCCAATCGAGAAACTTATCCTAAATACATCAACTTTGCGCTATACATTCTTGCCGAAATAGCCATAGCGGCTACCGACCTAGCCGAAATACTAGGAATGGCAATAGGCTTACAGCTGCTTACAGGTATGCCGCTGATTTACGGAGTACTCATTACTGCCTTGGATACTTTTCTGTTAATGGCCTTACAGCGTTTGGGCATTAGAAAACTGGAAGCCTTCATCATCGGGCTTATCTTCATCATCGCCATGTCGTTCCTCATTCAGATCATTGTGGCAAAGCCCGATGCTGGGGAAATAGTTTCTGGTTTTGTTCCGCATATCGAGAACGACACTGCTCTATACATCGCTATTGGTATTATAGGCGCTACTGTAATGCCTCACAACCTGTATCTACACTCGGCGCTCGTACAAACCCGCAAATTCAAGACTGATGCGGCAGGTATCAAAAAGGCCTTAAAACTCAATTTTATTGATAGTGCCGTAGCACTAAACATGGCTTTCCTGGTGAATGCAGCCATACTCATACTGGCAGCTACGGTATTTTTCAAAACCGGACGTTCCGATGTAGGAGAAATCAAGCAGGCTTATGAACTGCTTCCACAGCATCTGGGCAGTGGTATTGCTGCTAAACTTTTTGCCGTAGCGCTTATTGCAGCCGGACAAAGCAGTACAGTAACCGGAACACTTGCCGGACAAATTGTTATGGAAGGGTATTTACGACTGCGTATTAACCCTATCGTAAGAAGATTAATCACCCGACTTATTGCTATTGTACCTGCAGCACTGGTAATCCTTATCAACGGCGAAGAAGATGTAGACCGCCTATTAATATTTAGTCAGGTAGTATTGAGTATGCAATTGGGATTTGCCATCATTCCGCTCATTCATTTTGTGAGCGATAAAAAAACAATGGGGCAGTTTGCTATCAAACCTTGGTTAAAAATTGCCTCTTGGTTGATTACCGTGGTATTGGTATATCTGAATGCATGGATGGTAGCAGAAGAAATCTCCGGTTACTTCCAATCTCCAGGAAATATATTCTGGAAAATCCTCATCGTAATTGGATTACTATTGATTATAGTACTATTGTATTACACCATCGTCTTGCCTTTTAAAAAGACAACCCCACCCAAAAATATCACCATACACGACGAACCCCAAACCTTGCAGATTGCTCCTATAAGTCGATATCGTAAAATTGCCATTACGCTGGACTTTGGCGATCAGGATGAGAAGGTCATCAATCACGCTTTAGCACAAGGTAGTCCCGACTGCACCTATCTACTCATTCACATTACCGAAAGTGTAGCCGGAACTGCCAACTATACAGAGAGTGTCGATAACGAAACACTTACCGACAGTAAATATTTAAACCAATACGTACAACAACTTACCGCTGCCGGATATAAAGCCGAGGCAAGACTGGGCTTTGGTAAAACTGCACAGAGTATTGCCAATATTGTTCAAAGCTCAGGCTGCGACTTATTGGTTATAGGAGCGCATGGCCATAAAGGGATCAAAGATTTCATTTATGGCGAAACCATTAACAACCTCCGACACCTTGTAAATATCCCGGTACTTGTAGTACAGGGATAATGAATTATACAATAGGCGTAACGGATGTAGATCTCCTATTTTTAATAAGATGCTTGAAGCGACTAAACGTTTCGGGTTTAATATTTAGATAAGAAGCTAGATATTTCTGGGGTACCCGTTGTATGATTTCGGGATGATTCTCTACAAAGTTGAGAAAACGCTCCCTAGGTGACTGCATAATAAGGCTTGTCTGCCATTTATCTTTCAGTACCATGGTGTGTACGGTTACCAGACGACCCAGTCGTTCCAGATTATGACTCTGCTGAAACATATTTTCCATGTCGTCATAAGATATGGACAATAATACGCTGGGCTCGATGGACTCCACATAATATTCCGAAGGTGTACGGGTATAGAATGATTCCTGGCTGGATATCAGATGCCCTTCTCTAGATATCTGTACAATATGCTCCTCTTCATCGCTCTTAAAATACTTTCTAAGAAGCCCCTTATTGATAAAATTAATGTAATCCTCTACCTCTCCTGCTCTTGTAATAATTTCTTTTTTATTGAATTCTCTAAGGGTGATGATCGGAAGTAATTGTTTTCTGACTTCGGTGTCTGTAAGGGGCACGAATTGTTTCAGGAATCGGATAAATTCCGCGGCGGTTTTTTCGTTTACAGTCATACAATGCAAAGGTAGTACATATTATACTATTGTTACATCGCATTTTTAAACAAAATTATATACCCCGTCAAGGTCTACCGCCAACAGGAAGCAATAAGTTATTGTCGTATTGATGTTTTATCTGTAAGTTTGCCACATTACACAAATTAAATAAAATAATATACGTATGGCTGAAAAAATTAAAGTAGCTAACCCGGTTGTAGAACTGGACGGCGATGAAATGACCCGCATTATCTGGAAATTTATTAAAGATAAGTTGATATTGCCCTATGTGGATGTAGACATCAAATACTTTGATTTAGGTATAGAAAATCGCGATGCTACCAATGACCAGGTTACTATTGATGCAGCCAATGCTATCAAAGAGTATGGTGTAGGTATCAAATGCGCAACAATTACTCCAGACGAGGCCCGTGTAAAGGAATTCAATCTGAAACAAATGTGGAAAAGCCCGAACGGCACTATCAGAAATATATTGGATGGTACCGTATTCCGTGAGCCGATTGTAATTAAAAACATTCCGCGCCTAGTGCCTAACTGGACCGCTCCTATCATCATTGGTCGTCACGCATTCGGAGATCAATACCGTGCTACCGATACCGTAATCAAAGGAAAAGGTAAGCTGACAATGACCTTCACTCCCGAAGATGGTGGCGAACCTCAAACCTTCGAAGTATACAACTTCAAAGGCGATGGTGTAGCATTGACCATGTATAATACCGATGAGAGCATCAGAGGATTTGCACGTAGCTGTTTCAACATGGCCTTAAACAAAAAATGGCCTTTATACCTTTCTACTAAAAACACCATCCTTAAAAAATACGATGGTCGCTTTAAAGACATTTTCGAAGAAGTTTACCAAAATGAATTTAAAGCCCAGTTCGATGAAGCAGGTATCACTTACGAACACCGCCTTATCGACGACATGGTTGCAAGTGCACTGAAATGGAACGGCAATTTTGTTTGGGCTTGTAAAAACTACGATGGCGACGTACAAAGCGATACCATTGCTCAGGGATTCGGTTCGCTGGGGTTGATGACCTCTGTACTGATTACTCCCGACGGAAAAACTATGGAGGCCGAAGCTGCACATGGTACCGTTACTCGTCACTACCGCGAGCATCAGAAAGGCAACCCTACCAGCACCAACCCTATCGCAAGTATTTTTGCATGGACTCGTGGTTTAGCCTTCCGCGGAAAACTGGACGGTAACCAGCAACTTATCGACTTTGCTAATGCATTGGAACAGGTATGTATCGAAACCGTAGAATCCGGTAAAATGACCAAAGACCTGGCCGTATGTATCCATGGCAATAAAGTAGAGCATGGCACCCATTATCTGTACACCGAAGAGTTCCTGGAAGAACTTGATCAAAACCTGAAAAAGAAATTAGCTTAATACTTTTTCTACAATCCAAAAAAATGCATCAATTTTTCATTGGTGCATTTTTTTTGCACATAATTTTTCAACTTAGTGTTAATGAATATTCAGATAAGAGAAGCATCCGAAGCAGACCTTAAAGTCATACAACAATTAGCATACGATATCTGGCCCGAGACCTACTCGCCTATTCTGTCGCAGGAACAAATACGGTATATGCTAGAGTTGTTTTATAGCCTAAAGGCATTACACACCGAATACCATAAAGAGGGCTACCATTTCTTTATAATGCGTATTGGCTCAATAGATGCCGGTTATGCGTGTGTGGAACGAAAAGATGCCGCGCATTGGCATTTACACAAAATTTACCTTCACCAGCGGTATCAGGGGCAGGGCATTGGCAAAAAACTGATTCAACATGTAGAGCACGTGGCTTCCCAAAACGGCGCCCGGTATATGACCCTTAACGTGAACCGATACAATAAAGCACGTTACTTTTACGAAGCCTGCGGATACAGCATCATTAAGGAAGACGACATACCCATTGGCAACGACTTTTGGATGAACGACTATATAATGCGTAAGGATTTCACGCCCGAATAAATTGCATCCCTAATTACAGTATCCAAAACAGATATTGCATTTTATAAATCTCAAAAATACAATTTTCAAAAAAAGAACAGATAGAAATGAAACGAAAGTAAGCATTTGACTATCAATATATTAAAACATATCTCTCTGTACCCCTTCAGACACATAATACCATAAGGATGGGCATTTTTTAATGCAATTTTTTACAGTTTCCAATAGTGCAATCCTCATGCCACGTCGGGGGCAAAAAGGGCTTGTGAGCCACCATTTTACCTCAAATAATTGTTACCTTTACATCCTTTCGAAAACTTCGATTGCATCGAATATTATCACTATAAATTGATCAAGAAAAATGAGTACAACTCCAACCACTTTGTTTGATAAAGTTTGGGATGCCCATGTGGTAAGAAAAATTGAGGATGGACCCGATGTGCTGTTCATCGATCGTCATTTTATTCACGAAGTAACCAGCCCGGTAGCCTTTTTAGGCCTGGAAAACAGAGGTATTGGCGTGCTATATCCAGAGCGCACTTTTGCTACTGCCGACCACAATACGCCTACCATCAACCAGCACTTGCCTGTAAAGGATCCGCTATCGGCCAAACAGCTGGAAGCCCTTTCAAGAAATGCAGCTAAATACGGCATTTCTATTTGGGCACTGGGAAGTCCTAAAAACGGTATTGTACACGTGGTAGGTCCGGAAAACGGTATTACCCAACCAGGAATGACCATTGTGTGTGGAGACTCTCATACTTCTACTCACGGAGCATTTGGTTGTATCGCATTTGGTATCGGTACCTCAGAAGTAGAAATGGTACTTTCCTCTCAATGTATCATGCAGCCGAAGCCTAAAAAAATGCGTATCACCATCAACGGTAAGCTGGCTAAAGGCGTATTACCTAAAGATGTGGCACTGTACATGATTTCACAAATCACTGCCAGCGGTGCTACCGGTTATTTTGTGGAGTATGCCGGTGAGGTATTTGAAAACATGAGCATGGAAGGCCGTATGACCGTGTGCAACATGTCTATTGAAATGGGTGCCCGCGGTGGTATGATTGCTCCCGATGAAACTACTTTCAACTACATCAAAGGAAGAGATAAAGCCCCTAAAGGAGAAGATTGGGATAAAGCTGTAGCGTATTGGAAAACATTGAAAACAGATGAGGGTGCTGTATTTGATAAAGAGCTGATATTTGATGCTGCCGATATTGAGCCTCAAATTACTTACGGAACCAATCCCGGCTTGGGAACTGGCATCACCAGAACGATCCCCAAAGCCTCTGAAGTAAAAGACGGTGCTATCACCTTCAAAAAGGCTTTGGACTACATGGACTTTAAAGAAGGCGAACCTTTACTGGGTAAAAAAATCGACTACGTATTCCTAGGAAGCTGCACCAACGGCCGTATTGAAGACTTCCGCGCTTTTGCTTCTATAGTAAAAGGCAGAAAGAAAGCCGACCATGTAACTGCATGGCTCGTACCGGGCTCACATCTAGTAGCGCAACAAATCAAAGAAGAAGGAATTTTAGATATACTTACCGAAGCTGGATTTGAATTAAGACAACCGGGATGCTCCGCTTGCCTGGCTATGAACGATGATAAAATTCCGGCAGGTAAATATGCCGTAAGTACCAGCAACCGTAACTTCGAGGGTCGTCAGGGACCGGGAGCCCGCACCTTACTGGCTAGCCCTTATGTAGCGGCAGCCGCAGCCGTAACAGGTGTGGTTACCGATCCAAGAGAGCTTCTGCAGGAAGAAGCCGCGGTAAGTGCTTAATGCAGCTTCGATGAGAACACATTTCCTGAATAGTGATATTGTCAGGAATGGATTATTAAACCCAATTCAAATCAGCAATTAAACAATGGCATACGATAAATTCACAGTATTAACCTCCACTGCAGTTCCGCTGCCAATTGAAAATGTGGATACCGATCAGATTATTCCAGCACGTTTTTTAAAAGCTACAGAGCGCAAGGGTTTTGGTGATAATCTTTTTCGCGATTGGCGTTTTAACAGCGACAATACGCCTAAAAAAGATTTCGTACTAAACAATCCTATCTATTCAGGTAAAATACTCGTAGCTGGTAAAAACTTTGGTAGCGGTAGTAGCCGGGAGCACGCTGCGTGGGCGATTTATGACTATGGCTTCAGATGTGTGATTTCAAGCTTCTTCGCAGATATCTTCAAAGGCAATGCTTTAAACATCGGCATACTACCCGTAACTGTAAGCGAAGCATTTCTGGATAAAATCTTCAAAGCCATTGAAGCCGATCCTAAAGCTACATTCGAGGTGGACCTGCCTAACCAGAAAGTAACTATACTTTCTACCGGTGAAAGCGAATCCTTTGATATAAACGGATACAAGAAGCATAATCTGATGAACGGCTTTGACGACATCGATTATTTGCAATCCATGAAGAGCGAAATCATGGCTTTTGCCGAGAAAAGCATGTACTAAGACAAATGGATTACACGGCCACATTATTCTAAAATCCGTTTAAACCAAAAATGACCTCACAACATACCAATAGTGTAAATACATCTACAGTGCAGGAAGGAAATAAAAGTGGCGTACGACATATCGAAATCATGGATACCACACTCCGCGATGGGGAACAAACCAGCGGAGTGTCTTTCTCTGCACAGGAGAAACTAACAATTGCTCAGCTATTACTAACCGAAGTAAAAGTAGACCGCATTGAAATTGCATCGGCCCGAGTTTCGGAAGGCGAATTCAAAGCTGTAAAAAAAATTACAGACTGGGCTGCCGATAATGGATTTATCGACAGAGTTGAGGTATTAACATTTGTAGACGGAGACGTCTCCATCAAATGGATGCAGAAAGCGGGGGCTAAAGTAATGAACTTGCTCACCAAAGGTTCTTTGAATCACCTCACCCATCAGCTGAAAAAAACGCCCGAGCAGCATTTCAGCGAAATTGCTTCCGTTCTTAAATTGGCCACTAAAAAGGGTATTCAGTGCAATGTGTATCTGGAAGACTGGAGTAACGGTATGCGCCATTCGAGAGATTACGTGTACCGCTTTATCGACTTCCTGTCTACTCAGCCTGTAAAGAGAGTACTGCTCCCCGATACATTGGGTATATTAATCCCATCCGAGGCTTACGCATATCTGTCTGAAATCGTAAATCGCTATCCTCATATCCATTTCGATTTTCACGGCCATAACGATTACGACCTTAGTGTAGCCAATGCACTCGAAGCCGTGAAAGCAGGGGTGCGTGGCTTGCATCTTACCATTAACGGTATGGGTGAACGTGCCGGCAACACACCTTTGGAAAGTACCGTAGCGGTATTGAACGATTTTCAGAAGGATGTAAAAACCTCAGTGAACGAAAAAGCGCTATACAAAGTAAGCAAGCTGGTAGAAGCCTTTTCCGGCTTCAGAATTTCGGCGAACAAGCCTATTGTGGGAGAAAACGTATTTACACAAACAGCCGGCATCCATGCCGATGGTGATAAAAAGAAAAATCTTTACCACAACGATTTGATGCCGGAGCGATTTGGTCGTAAACGTAAATATGCGCTAGGCAAGACTTCCGGAAAGGCCAATATCGAAAATAACTTGGCACAACTGGGCATTCAGCTTTCAGAAGAAGACCTAAAAACCGTTACACAGCGCATAATTGAATTAGGCGATAAGAAAGAAACCGTTACACAAGACGATTTACCTTTTATCATATCGGATGTACTAGACAGCCATTCCTTTGCAGAAAAAGTGGTGGTGGAAGATTATGTACTTACACATTCAAAAAATATGCGTCCCTCCACTACCGTGCGCTTAAAATTTGAAGACGAGGTGGTAGAAGAGCATGCTTCAGGAGATGGTCAGTACGATGCTTTCATGAATGCGCTGAAGAAAATCTACAATAAAAAGAAATTACCTCTTGCGAAATTGCGTGATTATGTAGTACGCATCCCACCGGGAGGTAAAACCGATGCGCTTTGCGAAACCCATATTACCTGGGAGCTTAACGGAAGAGAATTTACTACTACAGGACTGGATAGTGACCAAACCGTAGCAGCTATCAAAGCCACACAAAAAATGCTTAATCTTATTTAAGACAGAAGGCACTCCGCTTCCAAAGCAAAGGTTTCAGCAATATTAGTGAGGATAAAATATTTTCTGGATTGGACATACTAAGGAACCGCACATATCTTATTTCGATTCTTTTATTACTCAGTATAGATATAGTACTGATAGTGCTGAATGTGCGTCATCCTCACGAAACACATTCAGAAAACACTCCTTATGATATCACTAAAGAATATAGCTATGGTGGATACTTTCAGTATTGTAAACAGTTGATCACCGTTGCAGCTATACTAACCCTGTCCTGGAGTAGAAAGGAGAAAAAATACCTCACATGGTTACTGATACCTGCATTCTTGCTACTGGAAGATATATTTCATATACATCATTATCTCGGTCATTTTTTTTACAATGTTTTTGGCATGACGAGTGGGCAACAGGGACTCACACTAATGAAAGCTTTTGCGGCAGTATTTTTGAGTTTTATCGTCTTTGTTCCTTGCCATGAAGCCTATAAACGCGGTGATATCGTATTCAAAAACCATTGCTTAAAAGCGCTGGTTCTATTACTATTATTTTTATTTTGCGATATTGTACTAAATCAGGCATATCAGTGGGCAGCAGTCAATAATAAACTCAACTATGATAATGTAGTAGATATATTAATACATGGCGGATCGATGATTACAGCAAGCCTGCTTACCGGTTATATGATATCCATAGCATTAAAGAAAATAGTATAACACTCAATAAAATACCTGAAATGAAAAAAAACATTCTTATAGTTCCCGGTGATGGCATCGGGCAAGAAGTAACAGCGGTTGGTAAGAAAGTGCTGGATAAAATCGCCGAAAAATTCGGTCATGAGTTTGTATATGATGAGGCATTAATAGGACATGTAGCTATTGAAGCTACTGGGGAGGCCTTACCAGACGAAAGCCTGCAAAAAATGAAAAATAGTGATGCCGTACTGTTTGGAGCTGTAGGACATCCTAAATACGACAACGATCCTTCGGCCAAAGTACGACCAGAACAAGGTTTGCTGAAAATGCGCAAGGAACTAGGCCTATACGCCAATCTACGCCCCATTAAATTGTTCGACGAATTATTGGGTGCTTCCAGCATTAAACCTGAAATTCTGAAAGGTGCCGACATTTTATTCTTCCGCGAACTAACCGGGGATATTTATTTCGGGGAAAAAGGTAGAAAAGATAATGGAGACAGCGCTTACGATATAGCTACTTACAGTAAGTTTGAGGTAGAGCGCATCGCCCGCAAAGCATTTGAAGCAGCACGCACACGCAGAAAAAAACTATGCTCTGTAGATAAAGCCAATGTACTGGAAACAAGCCGTCTTTGGAGAGAAGTAGTACAGCAGGTAGCTAAGGATTATCCAGATGTAGAAGTAGAATATCAGTTTGTAGACGCTACCGCTATGTTGCTGATTAAGGATCCTAAGCGCTTTGACGTAGTGTTAACTGCCAATCTGTTTGGAGATATCCTGACTGACGAAGCTTCTCAGATTGCAGGCTCTATGGGCATGCTAGCATCCGCCTCTATTGGCGACGGCACTGGCGTATACGAGCCCATTCACGGGTCAGCTCACGATATTACCGGTAAAGGTATTGCCAATCCGATGGCTTCCGTACTTTCTGCTGCATTACTGCTAGATATTTCTTTTGGATTGAAAGAAGAAAGCAATGCTATTATTAACGCCGTAGATGCTGTACTGAAAGCCGGTTTCAGAACTGCCGATATTGCCGATGCATCTACTCCTAAAGAAAAAATTCTGGGTACCGATGCTATAGGAGAAGAAATCATTAAACGATTATAAAAACATTATTTTTTATGGGCTGGACTAACTTAGAGAGTGAGGAAATGCTAAATACTATTCATCAAAAATCGTTTGAAAAACCTCAGCTGATTTTTAAACACAGTACGCGTTGTTCTATCAGCACAGTGGTAAAAAACAGGTTGTTTAAAAACGAGACACCGGACACTGTGGATTTTTATTATTTAGACCTCATAGCGTATCGGCATATCTCCAATCAAATAGCAGAGCGCTATCAGGTAACGCACGAATCGCCACAGGTTTTATTGATTAAAGATGGAGTATGCATTTTCCATGAAAGCCATAGTGCTATTTATATGGAAGATATTCTAGAAAAGGCTTCATAAACTTAAAAAATGATTTCTTTTTTCAATTAAATATCTCTATTTTTGCGGCCCGTCGGCGGGGTAGCTCAGGTGGTTAGAGCGCAGGATTCATAACCCTGAGGTCATGGGTTCAACTCCCATCCCCGCTACAAAAATTAAAGGATTTTCATTGTTGAATGAAAATCCTTTTTTTATACACTCACTTATTGAAATCGATCTTTACTCAGGTACTTTATCGGTTTTTACGCCTCCTCCCCCCATTCTTTACTTGACATTTTATGGAAAAGCAATTTTTATTACAATAACCTGTCACAGCAAATAAAAAATAGGGATGCTTAGATAATGCTAAACACCCCTATTTTATTTAGTATGTCAGGCCTGGTTAGTTATTACCTGCAAATTGTTTTCTGATAATATTCAATGCCCCACCAGCTTTGAACCATTCGATTTGTTGAGCATTGTAGCTATGGTTGGCCAGAATTTCCTCTGAAGTACCATCAGCGTGATGTAACACCAAGGTAAGTGGTTTGCCTGGAGCAAACTCAGTCAGGCCGATAATATCGATAGTATCGTCTTCCTGAATTTTTTCGTAATCATCTTTATTAGCAAAAGTCAGCGCCAGCATACCTTGTTTTTTGAGGTTTGTTTCGTGAATACGTGCGAATGACTTTACCAACACAGCACGTACACCTAGGTGTCTGGGCTCCATTGCGGCATGCTCACGGCTACTACCTTCACCATAGTTCTCATCTCCCACCACAATACTTCCGATACCTGCGGCTTTATATGCACGCTGTGTAGCAGGAACCGGGCCGTATTCGCCGGTCAGCTGATTTTTAACGTTATCAGTTTTATCGTTGAAATAGTTTACCGCACCAATCAGTAAGTTATTGGAAATATTATCCAAGTGACCTCTGTATTTCAGCCAGGGACCTGCCATAGAGATATGGTCGGTAGTACATTTACCTTTTACTTTAATCAGTAGTTTCAGCCCTTTCAGGTCGGTACCTTCCCATGCGGGGAATGGCTCCAACAATTGCAAACGCTGGCTGTTAGGATCTACTATCACTTGAACACTACTTCCATCTGCAGCTGGGGCTTGATAACCCGGATCATCCACTGCAAAACCTTTAACAGGCAGCTCATCTCCTGTAGGAGGATCCAATTTTACTTCCACTCCATCTTCATTCACCAGCGTATCCGTCATCGGGTTAAAGGTTAGATCTCCGGCAATAGCCAGTGCCGTTACAATTTCAGGAGAAGCTACAAAGGCGTAAGTATTGGGATTACCATCGGCACGTTTAGCAAAGTTTCTATTGAAAGAGTGAACGATGGTATTTTTTTCTTTTTTCTCAGCTCCTACCCTGTTCCACATACCGATACAAGGTCCACAAGCGTTGGCAAATACAGTAGCACCGATTTTATCAAAGGTTTCCAAGAACCCGTCGCGTTCTATGGTATAGCGCACTTGTTCAGAACCCGGGGTAATGGTGAACTCGGCTTTAGTTTTCAGTTTTTTTTCGCTTACCTGCTTAGCCAACGATACCGCACGGCTAATGTCTTCGTAAGAAGAGTTGGTACAGCTACCAATCAAGCCTACTTCTACTTTAGTGGGCCAGCCGTTGGCAGCAGCCGCTTCTTTCATTTTGGAAATTGGAGTAGCCAAATCAGGAGTGAACGGACCATTCAAGTGCGGCTCTAGTTCATCCAGATTAATTTCTATTAATTGATCAAAGTATTTTTCAGGATTTGCATAAACTTCGGGATCCGCTGTAAGATGCTCAGCCAGTGCATCGGCCAGATCTGCTACATCGGCACGGTTAGTAGCTCTCAAGTAGCGGCTCATGCTTTCATCATAAGCAAAAGTAGAAGTAGTAGCTCCTACTTCGGCCCCCATGTTACAGATGGTACCTTTACCGGTACAGCTCAATGATTGAGCTCCTTCTCCAAAGTATTCAATAATACAGCCTGTACCACCTTTTACGGTAAGAATACCTGCCACTTTGAGAATGATATCTTTGGGTGCAGCCCAACCGTTCAGTTTACCGGTCAGTTTTACACCAATCAATTTAGGCATTTTCAATTCCCAGGGGAGACCTGCCATTACATCACAGGCATCAGCACCACCCACACCAATTGCAATCATCCCCAAACCACCAGCATTTACGGTATGGCTATCGGTACCGATCATCATACCGCCGGGAAATGCATAGTTTTCGAGTACTACCTGGTGAATAATACCGGCTCCCGGTTTCCAGAAACCGATGCCGTATTTATTGGATACGGAAGCAAGAAAATCATATACTTCTTTACTCTCTGCATTGGCTCTTTTCAGGTCCTCTTCGGCTCCGGTCTGTGCCATAATAAGGTGATCACAGTGAACCGTAGAAGGCACAGCCACTTTATCACGCCCCGCCTGCATAAACTGCAACAAAGCCATTTGGGCAGTGGCGTCTTGCATCGCTACACGGTCAGGAGCAAAATCCACATAATCTACGCCGCGTTCAAACGGACGTGTAGCAGGGGTAGTAAGGTGAGCATATAATACTTTTTCAGCGTAAGTCAGAGGACGGCCAAGTAGTTGGCGTGCAGCATTTACTTTTTGTTCAAATTCTGCGTACGTTTTTTTAATTAGATCGATATCAAATGCCATTTGAAGTTGTTTTTATCTGAATAATAGGCCCTTAAGAAAGGTTACAAAATTACAAAAAATAGGCGTAAAGAGGTTATCCGATATGCATTTTACAAGATGTTTTAATAAATTTGGGTGTGTTAACCTAAAATCAATTAGTTATGAACCGCCTGAAAAGTTTTGTTGAATGGAGCGCTTTCGGTGTATGTGCATCTATTGGTGAAAGGTTAAACATTTCTCCCTGCCGTATTCGACAGTACTTTATTTACACCTCCATGCTTACCATGGGATCGCCCATTGTTGTTTACATGATTCTCGCTTTTCTAAAAAACATCAAAAAGTACATCTATTCTTACAAAAGAAACCCTTGGTATTATTTATAACATCCTTTTATATCTTTTTGTTTCTTACATTTATTTTTCTATCAGCCCCAATTAAAAACAAAGAAGGATGTTCCGAATACGCAGAACATCCTTCTTTGAGAATTTCACGGTGTTTTAAGATTTAACGGCCTTAATAACTTTTGAATAGGTAGTTGTTCCGTCAATATCTACCTGTGCAATACGCACATAAATCGTTTTATCTGTTCCGGTATTAACAACATCTGATTTGCTACATGCATACAGCCCCATACCGGTTAATGCAATCATCATTGCTACGCCCCATTTCGACACTCTTCTTCCTAAACCAGCCAGGCTCATCAATCCTAACACAGACACTGACAATACACCTAGCGGTAATGCACTGCGATCAATAGTGTGTGTGTAATCCAGCGGTGTGTTGCTTACCAGTTGAGCTTTACTTAGTACTGTTGCTACTTTGGTAAAGTGTTTACCATCGACAGATACTTCTATATCGAAGTGATGATTATTTACCTCTGATAATGTTTGCCAATTTACAATCAACCCTTCTTTGGCCAAAAGAGCTTGAATAGTGCCAAACTGAACCGGATTAACAATATCTCCAAAAGGACGAGCCATGTCGCCTAGCAGCGTATATTGTGCTCCGGACCTCATATTCATCAACCCCATTCCATCATTATGAATATTACTTACATCCAGAATATTTACACCGCCTGTTGTCAGATCTATTTCGCCATACTCCCCCGAAGCAAACAATGCATACAGATGATTCCCGGCAATATTAAAAGCCAAACCAACCAGTGGTGAAGAGGGTACTTCATTAGTTATGGTGCCTACCGGATTAGCGATATAGGCTTTCCTCGATGCGTTCAGGTTGGCTGCTATTGGGAAACCTACCATATCTTCCCCTCCGAGTGTCGGATGTGGATAGTTGATATAAGAATACAATAATCCGGTTTCAGGATGCACATCTATATCGTGAAAGCCTGATTCAGTTCTCGAGGCACTGTAAAGCTTGTCGCCCCAGTTGCCAGGCGTATTATTGTAATTATCATTAAAGCTTTGCACGAATGCATTAACGGCTGCCTTTACACGCGCGTTACTAATGTCCAGTTTATAATAACGAGAAGGAGCGGCGGGGGTACTGGTCAAAGAAGAAATATTATCTATTTCAGCTACATAAATCGTAATATCATCAGCATCTAAGTCTAAAAGCTTTTTCCTAGATGCTATCACCGATTCCATCTTCCCCAAATGACTTAAAGCTATAGTGAAATAAATGTATTTGTCATTATAAACGGTTCCAGCTAAGAAGTTCACGTACTCAACTTTTACTTTGTATCCCCTATCAGAAACATTCTTGCCTTCACCTGTAACGGGCAATACGCCTAAATCCTGATAAGTACCATCGGCACCAATTCTGTAAAGGTGTACGTCATCGGTGAGATTTTCAGGTGTGCCGTTATCACTGTACACAGCAGAATACAATAATTTGTCCACATTATTCAAACCAACCCCGTTTACTTCATGAGGCGAAAAATCCACTGTGGCACATGAAGTGAACCCCAAGGCATTCTCCATACCCGCATTCGGTATAGTGTAGAGTGTATAATGGGAATTGGATCCTGCCTTTGACACCACTACGGCTGTTTCTGCCGGAAACGGAATTTGAGCCACACAGAAGGCTGAAATCAATATTGAAAATAAAGAAATTATAAATTCAATTTTCTTTATAAGTATTTGATTTACAGGGTTAACTTTTAATTCACAAGGGCGTAATAAAACAGGGCAAAAAAATCTGTAAATCATCTCATGAAGAAAATATTCGCCGAATGCCACTACTTGTTCGCTGAATACACCTATTTTATCGATGAAATATTTTTACTCTTTATGTGAAAAATATAAGGAAAGCTTTGAGTGTAACATTTCGATGCTTTTAGCTATTATTAGATATAAAAACAACGGTACATATTTGGAGATAGTACAAGAAATAGCAATTGACCCGCTGGTTGAACGGTGTCGTACTGGAGATAGAACTGCCTATTACGCGGTATACCGACAATATAGCAAGGCTATGTTAAGTAGCAGCATGCGTATACTAAACAACTTGGCCGATGCAGAAGATGTGGTACAGGAAGCTTTCGTAGATGCGTTTAAAAATCTGGATCGTTTTACTTACAAAAGTAGTTTTGAAGCTTGGCTACGCAGAATTGTTATAAACAAATCCATTAATCTAATCCGCAAAAGAAAAGTATATTTTTCAGACATAGACAGCACAAATCTTAGCTCCTTGAAAGAGGATGAGTTTGATGAAGAACAGTGGGATTATAATATCGAACAGATTAAAAAAGCTATTGCGCAACTTCCAGACCGGCATCGCATCATCTTTAATTTATATGCGGTAGACGGCATTCCTCAAGAAGAAATAGCGCTAATGCTAAAACTTTCGCATAATAATGTGCGTACCCTTTATCACAGAGCCAAAAAGAAAATAATGGAGTTTATCAATTATGAACAGAAAAGGTAAACTGGAAACATTTATACAACAACATAAAGAAACTTTTGATGAGTACACACCATCCGATGCCCTCTGGCACCGAATTGAAAGGGAGCTCAACATCCCTGATAAACAGTCGGGAAAAGTATACTCTCATAAATGGATGCGCATTGCCGCAGCAGTTGCAGTTTTCTTAGCTGTTTCCATTATCATTTATCAGACCACCATTTCTAAAAATATTTCCCCTACAATCACTCATACACAAACTCCTCCGCCCTCGGCAGACTCCAACAAAGGGCTGATGGTACCCATTCCGGAAACGGAAGAATCGAACAACAGTCCCCTACTGGCTGACCAAAAACAGACACCTTCCGATGCCCTAGAGGAGGAGGCTTTATATCATTATTCACGCCTTATTGAAATTAAACAGGAGCAGATGGCGAAACTAACAGAAAACGAGCCAGAGCTCTCCAAAGAATTTGCAACCGATATGGAAGCACTCGAATCTGAATATAAAGCATTAAAGCAACAATTTAAAGAAGGTCTTAACAGAGAGCAGCTATTAGAAGCGATGATTACAAATCTTAAAATGCAAGCTGATCTACTTAACAAACAATTGAATATTTTAAAGGAAATTCAAAAGAAGAAAAATGAAAACTATAAAAGTCTTTAGCATATTGTTAATTGCAATCTGCTGCCGTACCATTACAGCGCATGCTCACTATGCAGAGAAGATCAAAACCTATACACAGAGCTACCCCTTGCAAAGTAATCAGGTGATAAAAATATCCAACAAATTCGGGAAAGTTGTAGTCAATTCTTGGAACCGCAACGAAGTAAAAGTAGAAGCTACCATCATTACTTCTGCAAAGGATGAAAGAATGGCCCAACAATTATTGGATCATATCAACATTGAAAGTCGTGCAGGTACATCTATAACATTTACTACACGGTTTTCGGGAAGCACGGCCCGAGGAAAATCCTCACAGTCCAAAATGGAAGTTAATTATGTTATCTATATGCCTTCTTCCAATCCATTGGAAATAAAAAATGAGTTTGGAAACACTTTCCTTCCCGACTGGAAGGGCGTTATAGACATCGACCAGGCCTTCGGAGAGCTTTCGGTAGGCAGTATCGCTAATGTCAAAAGTATAAGAGTAAAATTTGGAGGCTTGAACGCTACTGCGATTCATGGTGGAGATATTAAAATTTCCTATTCTAAACTCCATATTGACAAGCTTACAGGCACAGTAAGTGGGAAAATCGATTTTTGTAGTGGGGTGCACTTAGGATTACACAATGCTCTTGAAAAACTGGATCTTAAAACCAGCTACTCGGACATTGTATGCAAAATTGCCCCTGCATTAGATGCCACCTTTCAGATATCCACCAGCTATGGAGACCTAAAAAATCTGAGCGGAACCGAAATTGTAAATCAAACCAGAGAAAAAAGATACGGACCTACCTTTGACAAATCCTATAAGGGTGTAAAAGGTTCAGGAAAAGTGCCGGTTAATATTAGCGCTAGCTTCGGCAATATAACTTTAAAATAAAATTTTTCAGATACACTTTCAAAATAAAAGAAAATTTACACTTAAGAATATCAACAAACTACTATTGCTTTAACATTAAAAGATACTTCTCTATATAATACTGCTTTTCTTTCGACTTATATTGTTGAATAAAACGGGGGTGTTCGAGTATTTGAATCTTACCGAACAATTGTGCCTCTTTATTTAAAGCAGCAATATATCCGGCATTTTTCTTTCCTAGCACGTATACCTCCTCTGTGTACAAACCCATTTTCACGTGCTCCCTCAGGGATTGTATCATAAAATCTTTTACACACTTATACAATTCAGGATCGTCATAATAATTAGCATTCACCCATTTGCCTTTTACATTACGAATAATAGCCAGTGGAAATGGCGAGTTAATATAAAAATCATGGTAAAAAAGTTTCGGCCCTCCATAGGCCTCAATCATGTCGTACATAAACACCGATGATATTTCATGGGTATGGGCCGTTTTCATTTCGATACCACAGGCAGCGGCCAAGCGTTTGGTATCGGTAAAAGGCACCCCTGTTACCCCTGCCCCATGCCTACTAGGATTAATACCAATCAAGAACCTTCGTTTATTGTGATCACCATAATATTTATGGTAAAACTGCTGCATTACTATCAAAGTTTCAGGATTGTCTAAATAGGGATTCATCACCTGAAAACCTTTAGGCAGTTTACCGATGTACTTTAAGTTTTGATTAAATGCAATTACCCTATCTGCAAAAGTGAGCGCCATAATCCTCTAATTATATTCCTCAACTTAAGCACTGTTGTAAGTTCCGTATACTTTGTATCATCTTCTCCAGCAATGCAGTAGTCCCCGAGGCCATTTCAATAAAAGCGTACTCCAGTCCGGCCTGATGTTGGTTTTCAAATATTCCTTTAAAATCCACTATACCTTTTCCGATAATGGTAGTATTCTTTGTTTGAGCATCTAAATCTCTCAGATGCCACAAAGGGAATCTATGGGCATAGCGCTCAAAATAAGATAAAGGAGATTGAGCGGCGTACTCCATCCATCCCATATCCATTTCAAAAAATACAAAGTTCGGATCCGTATTTTCAAGTAATATGTCAAAGGGATGTTGCTGATTTAGCATCTCAAATTCGTAAGCATGATTATGATATGCCAGTCGAAGACCATAGGAGTTAACAATGACTCCTATTTCATTTAACATTTCAGCGGCTTTTTTATAGGTATCTTTTGATAATTTATACGCATCTTCTAAATAGGGTAGTACTATATATTGCATCCCCATTTGAGCAGCGCATTCACACACAATATGAACTTCCTGCGGAAGAAAGAAAAAATGGCCACAAGGCATACTCATCCCCTGTGTTTCTACCATCGTTTTTAAGTCCTCAGGTCTGAATCCTTGAATTGTTTTATCCTGAACACTAAATCCGGCAGGCTCTACATAACGATACCCAACATCGGAGAGCAACGATAATGTACCCATAGGGTCTTTCTGAAGTATTTCTCGCAAAGACCATAGTTGTGCTCCGATACGTAGCGTCATTTCAGGAAAGATGAAAAAAGTTTTATGAAGTAGTTTTTACCAGTTGTTGCACAAGCTGCTCTAATTGCTTAATGCGACGTTCGATATCCGGCAGATTACGACTTAGTGCCTGACTGCGTAAAGCAGCTGCATAATCATGAGCAGGAGAACCGGTCACTGCTTTGCCAGGTTCAATACTCTTACTCACACCACTCTGTGCATTAATCTTTGCTCCGTCACCAATATGTAGATGCCCTACAATGCCGGCCTGCCCACCAATCATCACACCCTTACCTACCTTGGTACTACCGCTGATGCCCGCTTGAGCGGCCACTACTGTGCTACCACCAATTTCTACATTGTGGGCAATCTGAATAAGATTGTCCATCTTCACTCCTTTCCGGATAATAGTAGAGCCTATCGTTGCCCTGTCAATAGTACAGTTAGCTCCTATCTCTACATCATCCTCAATCACTACATTTCCAATTTGGGGTACTTTGGAAAAACTACCATCAGCCTGCGGTGCAAATCCGAAGCCATCGCTTCCTATGATGGTTCCAGCATGAATGGTTACATTATTACCGATAACACAATTATGCAAAATTTTTACCCCAGGGAAAATCACAGAATTGTCGCCAACAGTTACATTATCACCTAGATAGACGCCTGGGTAAATTTTGGTATTGTTACCTACTTTTACATTTTCACCCAAATACGCAAAAGCGCCTATATACACGTTTTCTCCATATTTCGCACTCTGAGCAATATAACAAGGTTGCTGAATCCCTTTCAGCTGTTGCTGCATGAACTCCTGATATTTTTGCAATAAGGTAGCAAAGGCTGTATAAGGGTCGCCTACTCTGATTAAAGTAGAGGCTACTGGATGTTTGAGCTCCAGTGATTCCTTTACAATAATGATAGAAGCTTTGGTAATATATAAATATTCTTCGTATTTCGGATTTGCCAGAAAGCTCAACTGCCCCGCGCCAGCTTCCTCAATCTTACCAAATGAATTCACAGTAGCATTGGGGTCGCCATCCACTTTTCCCCCAATCATTAATGCAATTTGCGAAGCAGAAAAATACATTGTTTAATATTTAATTAATAATTTATTGATTAAGATCGAAAACCCAACGGGTAAAAATATTAAAAACTTATGGCACCCGAGCTACAGGCGCAAAAAACAGATATAATATTTTTTAACAGGTTCACTGGCCTTTACGTCGATAATGGCATTGTCTACTTGAGAAATATCCTTCAGCGTACCATCCTTATACAAAATACTGATATTTTCTTCGTTTAAGTTATACAATGTATTGGTAGCCTCACCGCTAAATGCAAAGTATCGCGCTTCCTCTTCACTAACTTGCATCACTTGGGCCAGCTCTTTACATTTATCAATCAGCACCTGCTCATCAAAAGGCCGGGCCTGTAACTTGATGTGCATGATTTTGCGCTGAATAAGGGCTGTACATAAGGTAGAGAGTACTTTATCTTCATGCCTGCACCAATTCTTTATCGTTACCATTACATCATGGTCATCCATACTGCAAAAGTCATCTAACAATTCCTCTATATTCACCGAAGTGTCTCTGGCATGTAAGAATCTATTAAGAGGGGCAGTTGCCGCAGAGATAGATACTCCCTTTGCTATCAGTTCCTTTGCCCTGCGGATAATCATAATCAGCATTTTTTCAGCTGCTACCACTGTTTTATGCAGATAAACCTGCCAATACATGAGTCTGCGACTCAAGAGAAATTTTTCGATCGAATAAATAGCTTTTTCCTCCACTACCAGATTACCATCTTTCACACAAAGCATTTTTATAATACGATCGTAGCCTATTACCCCTTCGGCTACACCGGTGAAAAAACTATCACGGGTGAGATAATCCATACGATCGGTATCTAGCTGACCCGAAACCAGCTGATGGAGGAATTTTTTGGGATGCCTGTTAGTGAAGATTTCAATAGCTGTGTTCAGCGCACCATCCATCTCCATATTCAGCTTTTGCATAATCAACAAAGAAATCTTCTCATGATGGGCTCCTATTATCAATTCATTTTCAAGTGCATGCGAGAAAGGACCATGCCCAATATCATGCAGCAAGATAGCCAGTTTAGCGCCCAGCTCTTCATCTTCGGTAATTTCTACCCCCTTACCTTTCAACTCATTTAATGCGGTGCACATTAGATGATAAGCACCCAAAGAATGATGCAAACGGCTATGTACGGCTCCTGGATAAACGAGATAACCAAAAGCCATTTGGTGTATATTGCGCAAACGCTGGTACAGCGGATGAGAAATTACCCGTAATAATACAGGGTGGTTTATGGTAATGAACCCGTAAACAGGATCATTGATAATTTTGCGTGCCTGTGGCATAATTTATTAAAAATGCAAATGTATGATGCTACTGCCTATTTTGTATCATTCCCCACAATATTCACATAGTATCTTAGCCTGTTTTTAAATCTTTATCTTTGCGGGGCAATAAACAATATGATCAGATATACACAAAACACGTTAGATAAGCTCGAGACCATTGCTGAACAATGCGGCTATATACTGCGGTATGAGCGTGGTAATTTTCAAAGCGGATATTGTATATTGGACAATAAGAAGGTAATTGTAATTAATAAGTTTCTGCAAATTGAGGGACGTATTAATACATTACTGGAAATTATCCCTCAGCTGGAAATTGACACGAATTTGCTTGACGAGAACTCCAAAAAGTTTTATACCGAAATATTTGAGAATGAGAAGGGGCCTTTACCTAAAGAGGACTCAACGGGTAAAAATTGAGTAATAAATAATATTTTTATCCTGATTTCATTGTTCATTATCATTTCGACTCTAACGTTTTGTCATATCCTCAATTACAAATCACGTTTTTGGGTACGGGTACCAGTTCGGGTGTCCCGATGATAGGTTGTAAATGTGAGGTATGTACCTCTTCAGATCCCAGAGATAAACGCCTACGATCTAGTATTCTAATAGAATCCCCTACTACTACTATTGTTATTGATACCGGTCCCGATTTCAGACAGCAAATGCTTACTCACGACGTCACGAAGCTAGACGCCGTGTTGATTACACACTCGCATAAAGATCATATCGCAGGATTAGATGAAGTGCGTGCATACAATTTCTTTCAACAGAAGCCGATGGATGTTTATGGCAGTGTCCAAAGCCTAGATAGAATCAAAACCGAATTTGATTATGCTTTTACGGAGGTAAAATATGCCGGTGTGCCCTCCATCAATCTGCATCCTATTCAGGAAAACGAAAGTTTTACTATTGGCGATCTGCACATTATTCCTATTCCTGTGTGGCATCTGCATATGCCCGTCCTAGGGTTTAGACTAGGCGATTTTACCTATATTACCGATGCCAACCGTATCGACGATGCCTCCAAAGATAAAATACAAGGTAGTAAGATACTGGTAATCAATGCGCTACGTCACCAAAAACATATATCCCACTTTACTCTACAGGAAGCGATAGCAATTGCTGATGAACTGGGTGTATCCGACACTTATTTTATCCACATGTCGCATCAGTTGGGCACCCACGATGCAATAACACGTATACTCCCTCCGGGCAAACATCTCTCATATGACGGCTTACAACTAAAAATATACTAACATTTGTTAGTTTATATAAAAAAATCTATACTTTTGCAACTGTACGACCTCAATTGTTTGCCTAACCTATGAAACACACGAACAAATGAAAAACCGTCACGAGGTGACGGTTTTTTTATACAAAAACGCTTCCTTTAGTTCTACTCTAAAGAAAGCGCTAGCTATGCAAAGATGAATTGTTAGAAATCGTCATTGAGTGCAAATACCGGTTTGCGATACATCCACTCTCCGCCCGTAAAGTCTGGGAATTCCACCGTCTCATTACCCAGAGCAATGGACATTTCACTTAAAGGTGTGATAGCACTCCAAGCCGCTGCATCATACACATCCATTTGAGTGGGCTCTTTACGCTTGGCCGACTCAATGAACGAATTTATAACAAACCAGTCCATGCCTCCATGTCCTGCTCCCGCAGCATCCTGGCTATATTTTTTCCATAAAGGATGGTCGTATTCGTCCAGCCATTTTTTAGCTTCATCCCATTTATGAGATTGGGACTTACCTTCCACATAAATGCTTTTTGCTACATCCATCCATAATCCTTTGGTGCCCTGCACTCTGAAACCCAGCGAATAAGGACGGGGTAAGTTGGTATCATGTTGTAGTAGAATGGTTTCGCCATTGGCACAAGCAATCTGGGTGGTAACCACATCACCCAGTTTAAACTGCACCTTAGCGTTTTTATGGTTAGGACCGCCAACTTCTACAATATAATTATGCAAGCCTCTTGCTTTAGATGCAAAAGAGTTCAACGAAATAAAACGGTTCCCTCTATTAATATTGATGTAGTGAGCAATAGGACCGATGCCATGAGTTGGGTACAAATCTCCATTGCGATGTACAGAATGATCTGTTCTCCATCTGGACTCTGAGTAACCATCCACAGGGCCAAACTCAGCACCTTTACCGTAAGGGGTTTTGCCGTCGTTGAATTTCACTCCCCGCAAATCATGCTGATAGCCTCCTTGTAAGTGAATCAGCTCACCAAAAATACCCTGACGCACCATGTTTAGCACTGCCATCACATCGCGCCGATAACATACATTCTCCAGCATCATCACATGACCTTTATACTTTTCTGCTGCCTTTACTACATCCCAGTGATCCTGCAAAGTAATACCCAATACTACTTCGGTACCTACATATTTAATACCGGCTTCCAGAGACTCTATAATCATAGGCTTATGAAGCTCCCAGGGAGTAGATATGATGATGGCTTCAATACCCTTCAACTCTAGCATCTTCCTCCAAGCATCCACTCCCTCTGTAAAATACTGCGGTTGCTTTTTTCCTGCTTTAGCAACCAGCTGCTTAGATTTTTCGATCATTATTGGATCGATATCACACACAGCCACTACATCCACATCATTCCTGCGGAGCAGTAGATCGAGGTGTGTAATCCCTCTGGCGCCAACACCAATTAAAGCAGTTTTTAAACCCGCCTGTGGTTTTCCGATTATACTAAACACACTGTTAGCGGGCATTACAGAAAGTCCTGCCATGACCACCCCAGTGCTTTTAACGAAGTCTTTTCTTTTCATTGCCTGTAAAAAATTTAAATTATTAGGATGCTATGGAAGCAATTGCAATATCACTTCTACGAAAATAATCAGTAATCAACATTAAATATCATTCAATCGTTTGCGCATTCGTTCAACAATAGTCATAGCAATATTTCCTTATGCTTATTCATTTTCCTCCCTCTAATAACACCATAAACTCTAATAGGGAATACTTGAGTGATTGCATTAATCATGATAACAACATATCAAAACACCCATTACTACAACTGGAGAATGCATACAATAAATAAGGGATAAACAGCTATTAAGAAACGCTGATTATCCCTTAATTATACTGTTTGTGAAACGATTGTCCCTAATATTGGAATACAGAACTGAGAAAGCTCACTAGTTCTTCCCAAGAAGCTTTATCTGCTGTTTCGTCGTAAGCTACATCGATATTATGTTTTTGCCCAACAGCTGTAGCATTGGGATTCGTAAATGCATGTTTGGCACCTGGGTACCCTATAAATTTATAATTAACTTCAGCCTCATCCATTTCTTTTTTGAACGCCTTTACTTCTTCCTCAGGCACCATAGAGTCTGCCTCGCCATGTAAAACCAAAAGGGCTGCTTTTATAGAACCTTTCTGAGCCGGTGGTAACCCTCCATTCAAACCGCCATGAAAGCTGACAACGCCTTTGAGATCAAGTCCCAAACGTGCCATATTCAATACCATGGATCCTCCAAAACAATAACCGATAGCTGCGATTTTGGAGCTATCTACCTGATTAAAGCTTTTTGCCTTTTCGAGTGCTGCTTCAAAATGCTTTCTTGCTAACTGAGCATCTTTGTAGAACGGTGTTGCCAGTTCGCCTGCTGTAGCCGGATCGTCTGCAGTTTTCCCATCACCGTACATATCTACGGCCATGGCAAAGTAACCAAGCTCAGCCAATTGTTTCACTCGGCTGCGAGTGTAATCATTAACACCCCACCATTCGGGTACTACCAGTACTACAGGAAGATTTTCACCACCCTCCTTGTAAGCGGCATAACTCTTAAAAGTTTGATCCCCTGCTGAATAATCAACAGCTAACTCTGTAATGACAGTTGAATCTGTTGTACTCATAGCATCGCTATCTGATTCGTTTTTAGAATTATTGTTTCCGTTACAGCTTAGTAAAGAAAGTGCGATAATAGACAAACTAAAACATGCAATTTTAAATGACTTCATCATTATACTTTTTTATATCACAGATTAAATAAGCATCGCTAGCAGACAATAAAATTACTGATTAAAGATTAATTTCTACCTTTATACAAATTTATTTAGTAATTAAATGAGCGAGAAAAAAATTGTCATTGCGATTGATGGCTTGTCCAGTTGTGGGAAAAGTACCATTGCCCGCCAGCTGGCCAAAGAGCTCAACTATCTGTATGTAGATAGTGGTGCCATGTATCGTGCCATTACATTATATTTTCTGAGAAACAACATCGATTTTAATAATAAAGAACAAATACTCAATGCTCTTGACGGAATAGATCTGGACTTCAGACTAAATGAGCAAACCGGAAAAGTAGAAATGTTCATGAATAACGAAAACGTGGAGTATTTGATTCGGGAAATGATTGTTGCTGACAAAGTAAGTGAAGTAGCAGCCATTCCTGAAGTACGCGAGTTCGCCGTAAAACAGCAGCAAAAAATGGGGGCTAAAAAAGGAATTATCATGGACGGGCGAGACATCGGTACTACCGTTTTCCCTGATGCAGAACTTAAATTATTTGTTACTGCGGATAATGCGGTACGCGTAGAAAGAAGATTTAAGGAACTATATCAAAAAAATCCTAACATCACTATTGAAGAGGTAGCTCATAATATTGAAATGCGCGACTACATTGATGCCAATCGTGAAGTAAGTCCGCTAAGAAAAGCCAGCGATGCCATTGAAATTGATACTACAAATCTCACACCCGAAGAACAATTACAAAAAGTGTTGAAGATTGCTCAAAATGTTATCAATAGCTAAAAAGTCGATAAGTTTAATTTTATAATCCACATTGCTCTAAACTACATGCCATGAAATCAAGACGAACATTTCTTAAACAAATGGGTGTTGTCTCTGCAGGTTTACCATTAGTAGGCCCACAGTTATTTTCCTTCAATCCACAACAATCACCCGCAAATGAAAAAGTATTGCGTGTAGCACTAATGGGGCTTGGAGGATACGCAAAGCGTGTTGCAGAGGCCATGAAAGATTGTAAAAGAGCAAAAGTAACAGGCCTCATCAGTGGAACTCCTGAAAAACTGAAAGAATGGGGAGCACTATATAACGTTCCTGAAAAAAATCGATACAATTATCAAAACTTCGACTCCATTAAAAATAATCCCGATATAGATGCTGTGTATGTGATTACTCCCAATTCCTTACACCATAACCACACTATAAGAGCAGCCCGCGCAGGCAAGCATGTGATCTGCGAAAAGCCCATGGCGATTAGTGTAAAGGAAGGGCAAGAAATGGTGGAAGCCTGTAAAAAAGCCGGTGTGCATTTGCTGGTAGGATACCGTATGCGTTTTGAACCGCACACTCTTGAAGCGGTACGTATGAGAAAAGAGGGCGAACTAGGCGCTATTAAATTCTTTCAAGGACTTAGTGGTTTTCGCATAGGCAATCCTAACCAATGGCGTCTTAATAAAGAACTGGCAGGTGGTGGAGCATTGATGGATATCGGCATCTATGCGATAAACGGCTGTCGCTATATGGTAGGTGAAGAGCCTATCTGGGTTACTGCACAGGAAACGAAAACCGATCCTGTGAAATTTAAAGCAGGAGTGGACGAAACGATATTGTTCCAGTTCGGCTTCAAGAGTGGCGCCACAGCCTCATGCCTTTCCACATATAATATGAATTATCTGGACCGATTCTTCCTCAACGGAGAAAGAGGGTTTATTGAAATGCAGCCTGCAACCGGGTATGGCCCCATTAGAGCGCGTTCTAATAAAGGTGAAATTAATGCACCCGTTGTAGTGCATCAGACCGTCCAAATGGATGAAATGGCCGCTATCATACTTGATGGCAAAAAGCCCGAGATCCCTGTAGACGGAGAAGTGGGCCTTCAAGACTTAAGAATTATCGAAGCGATTTACAAAGCTGTCGAAACCGGGAAGAAGATCCCTCTTTAAAGTCACAAATACAAATAATAAGGCTGTAACAAACGTACGAACGCGTCAGTATAATTATTATCAGTTTTAATGACTATTTCCTCCTGCTGTAAGGGTGTTTCATAAAAAGAGCCTTTTAGCAGGAACCGGAAGTGCGTGTGTTTTTCTGTTTGCCTAACAGATACCATTTTATTGATGCATAAATGGCTTATCGCTATTTCCCGTTTTATTTCCTGAATACGTTTAGCAGGGAATAACAAATAAAATGTACCACTGGGTTGCAGCACTTTCTGTATCAGCTTTACAAGCGCATCAAGTTTCAGACCGTCGTCATGATGCGCAATATTTTTACCACTGCTATCGCTTCTCAGGTCCTTTTCATAGAAAGGAGGATTACTGATCACTACATCATACTTTTTCGCATACGGAAAAGTAAGCGCATCACCCTTAAAAATCTGTATTCGCTCTGCATAGGGCGATTGAGCAACATTCTCCAAAGATTGAAGATAATCCGAGTCTTGCAATTCTATTCCTTCTATATGGCCATTTATAGATTGAGCCAACATCAAACTTAGTAAGCCACTGCCACTACCTATGTCTAAGATCTCATATTTTGGGCTAGAAGCAGCATGAAGCTCATGAGCTACCCACGCGCCAAATAAACAGGCATCTGTAGTAACCTTCATACTACACCGATCGTGATATACGGTAAATTGCTTAAACTGAAAATAAGGATTGGCCAAAGACAATCTGTTTTAATTTCGATGCTCTATCTAACTTACTCAAATCCCCTAGCCGCGGGTTGCACGGTTAAAGGGGCAAACTCCTTATTGAGGTATTTATAATATGCCGTAATAGCAATCATACCCGCATTATCCGTACAATACTGGAACTCCGGAATAAATGTATTCCATCCGTTTTTTTGCCCCATTTCGGTAAAAGCTTGTCGCAAACCGCTATTTGCCGAAACTCCACCTGCAATGCAAAGGTCTTTTACTCCTAAATCTTTAGCAGCTTTAGCAAACTTTTTCAGTAAGATGGTGATGATTCTATTTTGCAGAGAAGCACAGATATCGTAAAGGTTTTCTTCTATAAACTTCTTGCGCTCTTCTTCTGTTGCGGTAAACGCTTCTTTATAGATCTGGCTTTTGCCGGCATTCATCAGAAAATAAAGCACCGCCGTTTTCAAACCACTGAAACTGAAATTATAGTTGGGGATTTTAGGCTCCGGGAACTGAAACCGTGCAGGATCGCCTTCCCTGGCATATTTATCAATCAGTGGTCCTCCCGGATAAGGAAGTCCCAATAGTTTAGCACATTTATCGAAAGCTTCACCCGCTGCATCATCAATCGTCTCTCCTATCACCTCCAGATCTAGGGGAGATTTACATAATACAATCTGCGTGTGCCCTCCACTGACAGTTAAGCACAAAAAGGGAAACTCCGGTTTACGATCTGGTATTAAGTTGGCTAATACATGCGCCTGCATATGATTTACCGATATCAATGGCTTGTTTAATGCAAGCGAAAGTGATTTCGCAAAAGTAGCACCTACCAATAACGAACCAATAAGACCCGGAGCTTGTGTAAAAGCAATCGCATCCACATCTTTGAGTTCCTTTCCGGCCTTCTTTAACGCTACATCTACTACAGGTACTATATTCTGCAAATGGGCACGCGAAGCCAGCTCCGGCACTACACCTCCATACTGTGCATGCACCGCCTGAGTAGCAATATTATTGGATAAAATCTTTCCGTCTACACACACCGCTGCCGACGTTTCATCGCAGCTCGACTCTATGGCTAATATAACAGACATCAGTATAAAATATCGCTAATTTGAAATGTTAATATTTCTCTTCTTGGGCTTAGTGTCGGCCATAATATCACACTGTCTTACCAAGTATTTACTCAGCTTCTGATAGCCACAACGGGATTCATTTTAGCAGCCTGCATGGCCGGAATAATACCGGCAACCACTCCCACCAGCACACAAATTATAAAAGTCCATACCATATTCGCTACCGATACATATACCGGAAACTCCAACGCCTTGGATAATATAATAGCCAGTACGGCCACCAGTATCAAACCTATTAACCCACCAATCACACAAAGAAATGCCGACTCCAATAAAAATTCTGTAAGTATAATATGATTTTTTGCCCCAAGCGCTTTCTTTAATCCGATTTGAGGAGTGCGTTCTTTTACAGTGACAAACATAATATTGGCAACACCGAATAGTCCTACAATAAGGCTGATACCTCCAATTATAGCACCCCCTATGTTCAGTCCTGCAAATGCGGCCTCAACATCTTTACTAAAATCGTTTAAATCGTTCAATGCAAAATCTGACTCCTGAGTGGGTCTTAACTTATGTATGCTCCGCATCACTCCTTCCAGCTCGTCCTTAAGCACCGTACTGGTAATATGTTCATACCCTTTTACCATGATTTTGGGGTCAGAATATCGCTCTAGGTAGATGGTCTTGGCGTAATGATAAGGGATAATCATGCATCGATCGAACTCCCACCCTCCGGTAAGCTGTTTACCTTGCTTCTTAATTACCCCTATAACCTTCACTTGCTTTCCTTTAACTTTAATCTGCTTGTTTAATGCAAGCTCAGGATCGACAAAAAGTTTAGTGGCTACTTCATGACCAATTACAGCTACATTGGTGCCGAAATGAAATTCTGCATCAGATATATATCTTCCGTAATCGAAAGTCAGTTTCTGAATATCATTATACTCTTCAGTTACGCCATATACTTTTACACCATTGAGCAAAGACCCCGAAAATTCAAGATTATCGGTAACATCATAAAAGAAAGCTGCGTATTGTGTAGAGGGAGATCTTTCTTTTATCTGCTTCAGCTCATGATACTTTGGATAAGGTCTGTTGGCAAACTTCCACCAAGGATAATCAGGACCACCACCCCAAACCCATTTATCTATGAAGATAATATTACTGCCCATCTGCTTAATCTCATTTTGAATATTTCGCTTGAGACTATTTACAGTGGCCAGTACGCCAATAATACAGAAAATACCTATGGTGACACCGAACAAACTTAAAAAGGTACGTAGCTTGTTCTTTAACAGCTCCTGCAACGCTATTACAAAGCTATTACCTAATATCTCTAAAATGCTGCGCACTTTTTATTAGTTTGATTAGTGAGTGGTATTATTCGAATAATTCAAACTTGGTTTTTGGCCTTAGTGCTTCTTTCCAAATAAATCCTTCCAGCTTCATTTCGCCCGGCTTTTTTTGCTGTATGGGATAAATCGTGCCTTTAACGTTTCCTCTGAATACAACCTTGTGCAGCTGCTTTTCATTAAAATAACTGTCGATAATATCACTAGTAGAATGATTAACGGCAGAAAAAGCACTATCATCGTCTTGTATATAATAAATCGATTCTGCCGATCCTTTAGCCCTGACTGAGTCCAACGAACCATCTACAAAATAAGCATCAATACGAGAGGATTTCACCTGATTATACGCTTCACTACCCACATAGCTCACGATAAATCCATTTTTAAATGCTTCCATCCAGTGAGGTTTCTTATTTTTCGTGTGCAATAAAATGGTATCGCCCGTAATTTGACTTTCCTTTCCCCATACCACCGGATCTTTATATAATCTGAATATAGAATCTTTAAATGAATAAAACAAACTGTCGGACACCGCCTGCATCGAATCGGAGTAAATCCGCACATTATGAAAAGCTTCAAAATATCGGTCTGTACTATCGTTTACAGTGGTTTTAGGCTTCTCAAATGTAGTGGAAATGGTTGCGGCATCTTTTTTCACCGCTACCTTATTGACATCCTTTGAAGGTGTATTGACATTTTGAGCAGGCAAGACACGCTGAGGGATTACTGTATCGGCCTGTAACAAGGTAGTTGCTATTTCTGTACTGTCTGCCAATTCCTGTGTAAGTATGTTTGCTTTTGCATCATCCACTATCGAGCTGTCCATTTCGTTTATAACAGGCATATTTACCGAATCTGCTGCAGGAGCTACTGCGGCAATTTGCTCCATAACCGTAGGTGTTATTGCTGGAACGGATAAGCTATCATCTTTTTCTACAGTTGGGGCATCGGTATCGGGAAGCTCTGCGGGTGTTACAACCTGTTCTTCAAACAAGTCGCTCAGCTTGGCGCTAAACAAAGTATCTGCTGCCACGTACAATGAATCACTATCCTGTTTAACGATCATCACAGGTTTTTGAGTGGCCAAGACCGCTTCATTCAGCCTGTTTTGAAAAATAAGATTGGCAATAATAATCGTACCACGCGTAGAATCTACCGCCACCGCATTCCCTTCAGCTCGAGCGATATTGTCATCAAGATATACCACATCAGCGTTCAATGTAAATTTATTATCATCATTGATAAAAGGCCGCTGACGGAATTCAGCCTGATTCGTATTCAGATTATAGTAGCCCTCCTTAGTATCAATTGTACGGCGTGCCGAGTCTACAATATGTGTCTGCGTAAGAAAGGTTGCAATGCGGGTACCGGTATTGTATTGAAGAGAATCTGTAGTGATTTCGTATGCAGGATCTTTAACCAATACATTTTTCTTAAAGAAAACATCCTGCAAATCCCGGTAGTATTCGCCCTCGGTACTGGTAATGACGGTTTTCTCATTCACTACTTTACCACCCTTGTTATATATGCCTATATTGGTGGTCATATCATATTTAAGACTGGGAGTAGTAAGTATCACGCGGCCGTCGGTGAGTTTTACATTACCATCCAAATGAGCCACCTGTGTAGTGCCAAAATATTTTAAATGGTCGGCATAAATATGTGTGGTATCAGCATCAGTGATATGCACACGTCCCCACGCCTCAAAAGTATTCAGTCGATTATTTTTTATGGCCTTATCTGCTCTAAAGATCGAAGTGCCTTGTTTAGCCAGCACATTACCCTCTACAATCAGTAAATCGCTGCTGTCATTATCTTTTTGCAAGGAAAAAGTATTCGCCCGTATAATAATGATGGTATCCTGTAGTGGTAAAGTAACAATAACAGGAGCTGTCTTGCGGGTTCTCAGTGTAGCGCTGGAAGCTACTACACAACCCAGCAATATGATTACTAACGAAAAAAGTAAATGTCTTTTAAAAAAATCTTGCCTTATCACCTGGGAACCGAATCTTTTATTGCGGGAGCGGTTAACTCGCCGGATTTATTTTTCTTACCAAATACAGAAATATTCACATAACGCTTAGGATGTACACGAATATCATCCAACAATATTTCCAAACTTAACAACACATCATTCAGTTTGTTGTACATCTTACGGTCGTGCATGAGTGCCCCAAGGCTACCGTTAGGATCAGAAATACCGGCAATAGTGGTGCGCAAGTCCGAAATGGTAGCATTTAAGCTGTCAATCGTACGTTGAAGTTGCAACTGCTTTAAGTCATTAGTGAACGTATTGGCATTATTTAAGATGCCTTCTATAGCCTTATTCTGATTTTTGATATTCGAAGTAATGGCATTCATATTCTCCATTGTAGCCGATAAAGGCTGATTGAGGCTATTTAGTAATGCATTCAAAGCGGCTGTAGAGCGACTTAAATTGGCTATCGTAGCTTGTAGCTCATGCTGCGTTGCGGGATTAAGAATATTGTTAAAATTTGACAAGAGCAATGTGGCCGTATCGGCTGCATTACGCACCTTGGAGATCAGCGGCTTAGCCTCCGAAGTCAGGTTACCTAAAAGTCCTGCTTCTTCCTTGGTTTGAATCACATCTCCGTCCTTGAGATTAGTGGTAGCATCTCCTAACTCAATAATAACATTGGAAGAACCTAACAAGCTACCTTCTATATAAGCCACCGAATTGGAAGGGATATTCACTTTCTCGGTAATACTTAATGTTACTTTTACCGCAGTAACATTTTCATCGGCAGGCTCCATGGCATATACAGAACCTACTGTAAGCCCGTTTATTTTCACAAAATTGGCTTTCTCCAAGCCTCCTACCGATTTAAAAATAGCATGCAGTTTAGGTGTACGGTTAAAAATATCTTTCGCTTTTAAAAACCTGAAACCGACGATCAAAGCAACTATGGCTACTACGGCCAGGATACCTACTTTTACTTCGTTTGAAATTTTCATTTGTTTACACTTATAATACAGGTGAGTTTGTCATAGCACTCTCAATCCTTCCACCTCACATATAATTTTACATTTAGTACAGATCACTAACTTTTCCTGACTGTTTTACGCGGCAAAAACCCTGATTCTCGCTGTAAAAATGAATATTTTTCATTTCTTCTCCTGTTAAATTCATCTGAAAATCAGTTATATTCACAGGTTTACTCCTCGCAATTCCGACTTACAGTTCGTATTCTAATGGCAAAATAGGTAAATAAGTTGGTTTTAGCCATATTTTTCGATATAAGTCTTTACTGCATTGATAATGCACTGTACGATGGTATTCTGTCCCTCTTCACTCATCATATAGGCTTGCTCATCATTATTGCTAATAAATCCCATTTCGACCAGAATACTGGGCATGCCGGTAGCTTGTAATACCCAGATACCCTTATGATTACGCTGTTGCACCCCTCTACTCACACGGCCACTGGCCACGAATTCTTTTTCTACCAGGGTGGCCAAGGCATAACTTTTTCTAAAATAATGTTGGGCGTAAATCAGCATCCGCGCTCTTTCTGCGGGATCGTTGGGATCGGGCAACGCTAAAGTATCCGCCCCTGTATCCTCCGTTTCTTCATTGTAGTAATCTCCTTCCTCGTTGTTATCCTGACTTACTTGTCCGATGGAAGAAACTTTCTGATCGTTTTTATTGACAGCCCAAATATAGGTTTCAGTACCACGAGCTGTATTTTCCACCCACACATTTGCATATTTGTTTACATAATAGGTTTGTTTCACCCTTTTTTTACCCTTTTTGACATATCGGGTCCGCGCTTCTCTGCCCACCACTTTTTGTGCATACCAACCTCCCGGCTTTTTTCCTGCAGCATTGCAGTGAAGAGAAATAAACAGATCTCCATTATTGGCATTTGCAAATTCGGCACGGTAGCGATTGGCAGCAACAGAATTGGTAGTATTTCCTGGGAATGCCTCCGTAGGACGGGTTTCCAGTATCTTAATATTGGGGAATTCTTCCCTCATAGCTTTAACCAGCTTTTTAGCCACTGCTAGCGTAATGGTGGCTTCGTTGGTAATGGTACCTCTGGCACCTACATCCGTGCCTCCATGCCCTGCATCAATAATGATGGTATTTACAGAAGACCTGTTAGAGGGGTTCTGCGCGCTTACGAAGATGCAAGAAACCAAAAAACATAAAAGTGGGCCTAAACAATATCCAAAAAACCTCATACAGCTCTGTTGATAAATTAAATTTGTTAATAGTTACCGGTGGTGAAGGGATGTTTACTTTGTTATTTATACATTTGCGTACTTTACAACCCTAATGCGCAAATTTAAAAGAATTTATCATGCCGTACTTTTACTTACTGTTATTCTGCTCATAACGGTAAGTAATCAAATTGGCGCTATTGATAATGTTGCTTCAAGAAATAAGGTTCTATACGGGGTATGGGCGTATGATACCACAGCACCTCGGAGGGACACTATTCCCACAAATAATGATACGATTCCATCTCCCGACTCCCTACTTACAGATACCATTCCTCCTACCGACTCCAGTATTGTAGCGGGAAATAGCCGTATTGATACTTTTACCCTAAAAATTTCGAAAGATACCTTATCAGCACCTGTGACCTATCAAGCAGAGGATTCTGTGGTAGGTATGGTACAGGCCAAAACAATAGAGTTGTACGGTAAAGCCAAAGTGGATTATGAACGAAGCTCTCTGGAAGCGCCTTACATGAGACTCAATCAATCGAACAGCATTGTAATGGCAAAAGCCTCTAGGGACAGCTTAGGCGAAATTGCCGAATACGTGAAAATGAAGGATGGTGAAAGCGATTATCAGTCAGACAGTCTTCAGTATAATTTCAAAACACAGAAAGGAATTATTAGAGGAACAATTACCCAACAGGGAGAAATGTTCCTTCACTCTGAAATTGCTAAAAAAGTAGACTCCAATACGGTGTATGCATTAGGAAACTTTTTTACCACGTGTAACCTAGACCATCCGCACTTCGGCTTTCGGGCCAAGAGAGCTAAAATCGTAAATAAAAAGCTAGCAGTAACAGGTGCAGTGCGCCCCGAATTTGATTCAGTTCCTGTTCCCATTTATCTGCCTTTTGGTTTTTACCCTCTTTATCAAGGGCGCCACTCAGGTGCTTTGGCTCCTAGCTTCGAAACCAACGACCAGGAAGGTGTAGGATTATCCGGTATGGGTTATTACTACGTAATCAACGATTACTGGGATGTAAGGGTATATGGAGATATTTATTCTTACGGTACTTGGCGAGCTTTTATCAATCCTACTTATAGAAAGCTTTATAAGTATCAGGGGCAAATGACCTTCAGTATTCAAAGTACACAGCGTAATGTAAAAGGCGATCCTGATTACTATAAAAGTCGCACTTACTCACTCAACTGGAATCACTCTTCAGACAGTAGGGCAAGGCCGGGCGTATCTTTCTCTGCCAGCGTAAACGCTAGCTCAACAGGATACAACAGAAATCTTTCCAATATTCCTCTGGCACCTTACAATAACGTGCTGAACTCATCCATTACGTATTCAAAACAATGGCAGGATAAACCCTTTAGCCTTTCGCTCGGTTTTAACCATAGTCAGAACAACTCTACACGCTTGATGACGCTCAACCTGCCTACAGCTAACTTTACTGTAAGCACTTTGTATCCTTTCCAGAAAAAAGACGGAGTGGGTACTCGAAAATGGTATGAGCAACTAGGTATCGGATATACCGGTAGCTTTAGAAACGACTTTAACTTTTATGATAGCGTAAGCTATTCCAAAAGTAACGAGCGCATTGGAGGCCGAAGAATCTATGAATTCTTATGGGATACAGCACGCTGGAGCGCCAACCACAGTATTCCGATTACGCTATCGCTCCCCCCTATTCTGGGTGGCGCCATCATGATATCACCTTCTGTATCCTATTCGCAGGAATGGGTAGACCGCATCACCACTTTAAGCTGGGGACCCAAAACCTTTTATGTAGGAGACAGCTCATATGTAAAAGATACCCTTATAGCAGATTATCAAAGAGCTTTCAAAATAAAGCATCAAACCTCCTTTGGAATATCTTTCAATACAGCATTGTATGGTACCTATCAATTCAAAAGCCCAAACGTTATTGCCTTACGGCATGTAATACGACCTACTCTTGGATTAAGTTACACACCTGATTTAACTAGAAATTTCTGGAAGCCCGTACAAATAGATTCTGCTGGAACTATAGCGGTTTATAATCAGCTGGAAGGTCTTTACTCAAGGCCTATGAGCCAGTTTACGAGCAGAAGATCGGGTGGTATCAACTTCGGGTTGGATAATAATCTAGAGTTGAAAGTGCGCAATAAAAAGAAAAAATCGACCTCCCAAAATGCTAGTTCCGAAACAGGAGAAGATACGGACGATGATGCATCATCTGATAGTAGTCAAAATGATGATACTCGTAAAATAAAACTTATTGATGGATTCGGATTCAGCGGTTCTTACAATTTCTTGGCAGATAGCTTAAAGCTATCCCCTATCAGTATGTACTTCAGAACAAATTTGTTTGACAAAATCAACCTGAACGCTTCCGCAACGCTGGTTCCCTACAAGTTGAATGAGTATGGTAATGCTATCAATGAATACGCCTGGGCTGGAAAAGGATTTAAAATTGGTACTATTACTAATGCTAGTATCTCCATGAGTACCAGCTTCCAGAGCAAACCCAAAGATCCTGCAAAAGCCAAAGCTCGTGAAGAGGAAATCAATAAAAGACTGAATGATCCCATGCTTCAAGCTGATCAAATGCGCTTGCTGGAGTTCATGCAACAAAACCCTGCCGAATTCGTAGATTTCAATACTGACTGGTCGTTCAGCTTGTCTTTCTCCCTGAGCTATTCAAGACAAAGACGTTCTCCGGGTTATCAGCAAAGTGGGGCTAAACCGGTAAACTCCAGCATTAACTTTAACGGAGGTTTCAATCTTACCCCCAAATGGAACCTAAGTATGACAGGATATTACGACTTTACCACCAATCAAGTTCAGACGCTCTCTATGGCTATATCGAGAGATTTACACTGCTGGCAAATGTCGATTAATGTAACTCCGATAGGTCTGTACAGATTTTTCAACATCACCATTAGCCCGAAAGCCGGAATATTACAGGATCTGAAAATTAACCGCACCAGATCTTTCACCAGTTATTAATGAAGGTTTATGACTGTTGGGTAGCTAAAATATGCGCCTTCATAATTTCGAATACCTTTTCTTTAAGCTCTATAGCAGAAAGGTTTTCAGGCGATACAGGCGGTAAAAACTCCATGGTGAGTTTGCGGGGCAGAAAGAAAAAGGGTTTGTGTAGAGGTACAGCCTCTTTTGTTCCTGTGATTACAGTAGGAATAATTTCAGTTTGGGTTTCATGAGCCAGTTTAAACGCCCCGTTATAAAAAGGTTTTAATGGTGCGTTAGTACGGTTACGGGTTCCTTCCGGATAAATGCACATGTGCATCCCCATTTTCAATACCCATTTCATTTTCTCATAGCTCTCTTTCCGACTCTTTTCACTCTTACGATTTACAAGAATTGAGCCTTTAGCATAATACAAACCGAATAAGGGTATTTTGGCAAAGCTGTTTTTAGCAATAGTTTTATTAGCACCGGGTATGAAAGGCGAAGAAAGTGTAATGTCTAATACTGAATTATGATTGCAGGCTACAATGTAACTTTTACCTTTTTGAAAATGTTCACGACCTTTTATTTCAATAGGACAGGCAATGAGGAAGAACCATACACGCATCCAGATAACGGATACCTTACACAAATATGCAGTGCCCTTAGGTTCTGGTAAAAGATATGCTATTAAGGCTATAGGCAAAACGATAATAAACGTAATTATAAATGTCACTAATCCCCATGTTGCCCATAATCTTCCCGCTATTTCTTTTAATATATTCATCCCTATGTCCTATAACGGTAAATATAGCTGTTTTCTTTTTCAACTCTGTAATCCCTTTATAATTTCCAGTCTATCGGATCAATGCCGTGTTGTACAAGATATTCGTTTGTCTTCGAAAAATGACGACAGCCGAAGAAGCCCGCACTCGCCGACAAAGGCGAAGGATGCGCAGCTTTCAATACTAAGTGTTTGGATCCATCAATAAAAGCGGCCTTCTCCTGTGCAAAACGTCCCCACAGCAGGAATACGACATGTTCCTTTTCCTCGGCTATCTTTCTAATAACAGCATCGGTAAATTGCGCCCATCCAATCTTAGCGTGGCTCATAGGCTCCCCCGCTCTTACGGTTAGGGAAGCATTTAGTAGAAAAACTCCTTCCTCAGCCCATTTGCTTAAATTGCCGCTAACAGGCGGTTCAACACCTAAATCAGCTTTTAATTCTTTAAAAATATTTACCAAAGAGGGTGGCTTAGGTACTCCATCTTGCACGGAAAAGCAAAGTCCATGTGCTTGTCCCGGACCATGATAGGGATCCTGTCCTAATATCAATACTTTTACTTTATGAAACGGAGTAGAGTTAAACGCATTAAAAATTTGCGGGCCGGGAGGATAAATAACTTTCTTCTGTTGTTTTTCGGCCTTAAGATGCGACACTATATTAGCGAAATAAGGCTTTTCAAACTCCTCTTTTAACTTTTCCTTCCAGGAAGCTTCTATTTGAACATCCATCTATATCGGTGCTTTATATAATTGAACAAACAATGCCCATCACCAAGGTATAAAATTTTTCATTCAAAACATCAATATACAATGCCGTTTCATTTCAACAATTGTTGCAAATGATTATTGTGAAAGCTTTTGGCTCAGTGCTGCAATACTGTTCGCTGCCACCCACCCCGTACTCCAGGCATTCTGAAAATTATACCCTCCTGTAATACCATCTACATCAATAACCTCTCCTGCAAAAAACAGGTTGGATACCTTTTTACTCATCATGGTATTTACATCAATCTCGTTTAACGCAATACCTCCAGCAGTTACAAACTCTTCCTTAAAAGTAGTCTTCCCTTTTACAGTAAAAGAGCACGCTGTAAGTTTTTGCACTAACATATTTTGATGTCGTGCTGACAAATCGGCTCTACGACAGGTTTCCGAAATTTCACACTCCTTCAAAAAGTATTGCCATAAACGTTGCGGCAGCCCAAAAGGGTTTTTATGATACAAAAGCTGCGCTCCATTTTCATAGCGTAGCTCATTAAATTTATTTCTTAAAGCCTGCTCATTATAATCGGGTAGCCAATTGACAATTATATTAAACACCCAATATACTGCAGCCAGTTCCCTTGCAGCATATGCACTTAATTTTAATACTGCAGGGCCACTCAATCCCCAGTGTGTAATCAACACAGGGCCACGCTGCTGCAGCCTGCTCCCCGTTATTTTCACTATTACATCAGGCACGCTAATGCCCATAAGGGCGGTTATGGAATGCTTTGGAAGATTAAACGTAAATAAAGATGGGACAGGAGCAACAATATTGTGAGCTAGCGAAGACACCCAATCCAACATGGATGCCTTAGGAGCACCTCCGGTAGCAATACATACATAATCTGCAGTGAAGCGCCGATCACCCCCAACTTTCAATTCAAAAGTATTACCCAAATATCTAATCTCCTTTACATCACAATTCATGAGGATATTGACCCCATATTGACTAGCCTCACGTAGTAAACAATCAATAATCGTTTGGGAGGAGTCCGTAACCGGGAACATCCGGCCGTCGGCTTCTGTTTTCAGTGCTACGCCACGCTCTTTAAACCATTGAACAGTGTCCTCAGTAAAAAAGTGATGAAACAATTTTTTGACAAAATTATTTCCACGCGGATAACATTTACACATTTCCAAAATATCGAAGCAAGCGTGTGTAACATTACAGCGGCCTCCCCCACTCACTTTTACTTTGGATAACAGTTTGGAGGAACGTTCCAATATGGTTACTTTCAGATCAGGATTAAGCCGTGCAGCATTTACTGCACAAAAGAAACCGGCCGCACCTCCGCCTACCACAATAAGAGATGGAGATTTATAATTCATTCCGGGGAATATAAGCTTCAAAAAGTTTGTATCAGCACACGAACAAATTAGGGTTGTTACGTTCGGCTTCCTCTATGGGTGCGTAATTGGAAAGTATATCTGCTTTTCCTTTTCTTACGCACACATCGTGCTCGAAGTGTACAGAAGGAGAACCATCCTTGGTTCTAACAGTCCATCCGTCTTTTTCGGTGAACACATCTTTTTTACCCATGTTGATCATGGGTTCGATAGCCAGTACCATTCCTTCTTTTAGCTTCACACCTGTGCCACGTTTACCATAATTAGGTACCTGAGGGTCCTCATGCATGCTTTGCCCCAAGCCATGTCCTACCAACTCTCTTACCACACCGTAGCCATGTTTTTTTTCGGTATGCTCTTGTATTGCATACGCAATATCTCCTATACGATTGCCATCCACCGCTTTCTCTATGCCTTTATATAGAGATTCCTTGGTGATGCGAATAAGTTGTTGTACGTCTTCTGGAATTTCGCCTATAGCAAAGGTATAAGCATGATCTCCATGCCAGCCGTTTAGTATAACCCCCACATCAATAGAAACGATATCGCCATCCACCAACTCTCTTTTGTTGGGGAATCCATGCACTACTACATCATTTACGGAGATACAGGAGTTAAAGGGATAGCCGTGATAATTCAGAAATGAAGGAACGGCATTAAAGCTTCTGATATATTGTGCAATAAATTCGTCGAGATGTAGCGTAGTAATACCGGGACGCAGGATTTTAGCAACCTCACTTAAAGTCTGACTCACCAATAACGCACTTGCTCGCATTAGTTCTACCTGCTCATCTGTTTTAATAATAATCATAGTCTGCAAATTTCATAAAAAAAACCCGGTATACAAAACCCGGGTTTATCTATAAATATTGTTTCGCTTCGTATTATAGCTGCACTGCTGATGCGGTTTGTCTACCCTGAATACGACCACTCTTCATCAATCCGTCATACTGACGCATCATCAGGTGTGTTTCAATTTGCTGCAATGTATCTAAAATTACAGCTACCATAATCAGCAATGAAGTACCTCCGAAGAACATTGCAAAAGATGTAGTCATACCGGTAAAAAGCAATTGCACAATACCGGGTAATATACCTACAAAAGCAAGCATAATAGAACCGGGAAGAGTAATACGGTCCATAATAGTACCGATATAATCGGTAGTAGGTTGTCCCGGTTTTACGCCCGGAATAAATCCGTTATTCTGCTTAAGGTTATCGGAGATTTGCTTAGGATTAAAGATCAATGCAGTGTACAGGAAAGTAAATCCGATTACCACTACAGAGTAGATTATCATATACCAAATATTGGTATGATCGGTAAACATTCTACCCAGAGAGCTGTTAGGATTACCCATTGTAAACAATGTAGGTACGAACAGAATAGCCTGAGCAAAGATAATGGGCATTACACCTGCCGCATTCACTTTCAAAGGCAAAAACTGACGGGCTCCGCCAAACTGACGGTTACCTACAATTTGCTTAGCATAGTTAACCGGTACTTTTCTTACTGCCTGTATCAACAGGATACAACCCATGTTGATAAGGATATACAGCGCAATTTCAATAATAAATATGAGGATATCTCCGGTACGCTCAGAACGGATAGCCAGTTCCTGAGCAAAAGATTGCGGTAAGCGTGCCAGGATACCGATCATAATGATCAATGAAGTACCATTACCCAAACCTTTATCAGTAATTTTCTCACCCAGCCACATTACGAACAATGTACCTGCGGTAAGAATAACTACAGTAGTAAGAGTAAAGTAGGTAGCGCCGTAGGAAGGAATAATTGCTGCGCCTGAAGTCTGACGGAGGTAAGCCACGTACGCAAAAGCTTGTACCATGGTTACAACCACAGTAATGTAGCGAGTAATCTGGTTAATCTTTTTACGTCCGCTTTCACCTTCCTTCTGCATTTTCTGGAAGCTAGGAACCAAAACGGTCATTAGCTGCACGAAAATGGAGGCTGTGATATAAGGCATAATCCCCAAAGCAAAGATGGAAGCCATGTTAAAAGCTCCACCGGCAAATGTATTAATCAGGTCCAAAATACCATTCTGAGCCTGAGATTTGCTAAGCTGCTCCAGAGCAATAGGATTAATACCAGGCAATGGAATAAAAGAGCCAATCCTGTATACAGCTGTAAGGAGTAGAGTGAAAAGAATTTTACTTCTTAACTCTTCAATGCTCCAAATATTCTTAAGGGTTTGTATAAATTTTTTCACCTGATTTTCTCTTAGTTAGACTTACACAATCGTCAAAATTAAATGACGCACCGCAGTGCGTCAAATAAATTTTCTTTCGAAGAATTTACTTTATAATTTCTACAGTTCCGCCTGCTGCTTCTACCAGGGATTTAGCTTTAGCACTTATGGCATGAACTTTAAAAGTGTACTTACCTTTAATTTCTCCGTTACCCAATACTTTTACTCTATCGTGTTTTCCTACAGCACCAATATTATATAGGGTGTCAAAAGTAAATTCGTTTAATCCGTACACTTCAGCGAAGTGATCAAATTGGCCTACGTTAAACACTTTGTAAGTTACACGGTCAGGGTTATTAAATCCTCTTTTCGGAACACGACGCTGGATAGGCATCTGGCCACCTTCGTGAGCCATTTTACGCTTATAACCAGCACGGCTTTGTCCACCTTTATTACCTTTGGTAGAAGTACCACCGTAACCACTACCTTCTCCGCGACCTATTCTTTTTTCTTTGTGCGTTGCACCTTTTGCAGGTTTTAATTCGTGTAATTTCATCTCAATTGCTTTTTGTTACTTACGCCTCAAGCAGAGGCTCGCTTTAAAAAATATTCCGTGTAATAATAGGAACTTTTATGCTAAAATTCCTATTCCTTGTTCAAAAAATTAGATTTCTTCCACCTTCAGCATGTGTTCTACCTTACGAATCATCCCGAGAACCTGCGGTGTAGCTTCTACCTCTTTACTGCTGTTGGTTTTAGTTAAGCCCAAAGCCTCTAAGGTAAGCTTTTGCTTTTGAGGACGATCGATCGGGCTTTTTACTAATGTTATTTTTAATTTTTTCATATCAAAATATGTTTAAAGTTTAAAGTCTGATGTTTAAAGTACAAGCGAAAAGATTCATCACTTTAAACATAAACATTAAACTTATTAACCCTGAAATACTTTCTTTAAACTAACGTTGCGAGTTTTTGCGACAGTTACAGGCTCACGCAACATAGCTAAAGCTTTAAAAGTAGCTTTTACCACATTGTGTGGGTTCGCAGATCCCATTGATTTTGCTAATACGTCATGGATACCTGCAGCCTCTAATACAGCACGCATAGAACCTCCTGCAATTACTCCGGTACCTGGAGATGCTGGTAATATCATTACTTTAGCAGCCCCTTCTTTACACCATTGATCGTGAGGAATGGTACCTTTGAGAATAGGTACTTTAATGAGGTTCTTTTTGGCATCCTCGATGCCTTTAGCAATAGCTTCCTGTACTTCTTTGGCTTTTCCTAAACCGTGTCCCACAACGCCGTTACCATCGCCCACAACTACTAAAGCCGAAAAGCTGAAAGCACGGCCACCTTTTGTGGTTTTTACCACACGGTTAATAGCTACCACCTTGTCTTTTAACTCAAGATCGTTTGCCTTTACTCTGTTGAACGTAACTTTTGACATTATATCTAATTATAATTTTATTAAAATTGAAGGCCACCTTCTCTAGCTCCGTCGGCTACTGCTTTTACACGACCGTGATACAAATAGCCGCCTCTATCAAATACAATTTGATTGATATTTAGCTCGAGTGCTTTACGTGCGATTGCAGCTCCCACCAGCTTACTTTTCTCAATTTTAGTACCCTTTTGTGCCGCAATATCTTTATCTCTTGAAGAAGCTGCTGCTAGCGTAACACCTTTAGTGTCATCAATCAGCTGCACGTAAATATCTTTGTTACTGCGAAATACAGATAATCTCGGCTTTTGAGCTGTTCCACTCACTTTAGCGCGAATGGTCCGACGAATTTTGTTTCTTCTTAATAATTTAGCGTTTGCCATTTTTTATATTTTTTTCCTGATACTGCCAGGATTAAAAAGTTTGCAATTTAATTATAATACTTTACCGATTATTTACCCGCTGACTTACCGGCTTTTCTTCTTACTACCTCACCTACAAAGCGGATACCTTTTCCTTTATAAGGCTCTGGCTTGCGCAGACTGCGAATTTTAGCACATACTTCACCCACCAATTGTTTATCGCAACCAGAAATAGTAATAATCGGGTTCTGACCTTTCACCTGTTCTGTAGATACTTTCAGTTCATCAGGAACAACAATGACGATATTATGAGAATAACCTAAAGCCAGATCCAATACGTTTCCCTGGTTAGTAGCCCTGTAACCTACCCCCACCAGCTCCAGTTTTCTTTCAAAACCTTCGGTTACGCCTTGTACCATATTTGCAATCAAAGCGCGGTACAGACCATGCTGCGCTTTGTGCTGAATTTGATCGGAAGGACGGCTCAATGAAATCTGACCGTCTTTTACTTCTACTTTGATATCAGGGTTAACGGCCTGTTTCAATTCGCCCTTTTTACCTTTTACAGTAACTACATTATCACTGCTCACCTGTACGGTTACTCCTTCCGGAAGTGTAATAACTTTTTTACCTATACGAGACATCTTTTAAATTTTTATGCCCTTTTCGCTAAAGGCGGGGCAAGTTAAAGATTTATATTAAAAAAACTTTTATCAACCGGTCAGCCTGTATAGGACGGGCTTAATGTATTGATAAAAGGTTGGATTTCATTAGTATATGTAGCAAAGAACTTCTCCACCTACATTTTGAGCTTTCGCTTCTTTATCGGTCATCACGCCTTTGGAAGTAGATAAAATAGCGATTCCCAAACCGTTTTTCACCCTGCGAAGTTCAGAAGGCTTGGCGTATTGGCGCAAACCGGGGCGGCTTACTCTTTCCAGGCTTTGAATAGCAGGTTGCTTAGTATCGGCATCGTACTTCAATGCTATTTTGATAATACCTTGCTTGTTATCATCCTCAAATTTGTATTTAAGGATATAACCTTGCTTGTATAAGATTTCTGTAATACGTTTTTTCAAATTGGATGCAGGCACTTCCACGATGCGGTGCCCAGCCATTTGAGCATTACGTATTCTTGTTAAGAAATCTGCTATAGGATCTGTTACCATAATCTCTTTAAGATTGTCGATTTAATATTTATTTTTCTCGTCCGCAAATATTAAATAGGACCTACCTATTCAATATTTGATGTCAATTACCAACTTGCTTTCTTCAGCCCTGGAATTTTTCCGTTCAGAGCCATTTCTCTAAGGGCAACCCTGGAGATTCCGAAGAAGCGTACATACCCTTTAGGACGGCCTGTAAGCTGGCAACGGTTTTTTAAACGCACTTTGGATGAGTTTTTAGGTAATTTATCCAAAGCGGCATAATCACCGGCTTTTTTCAACTCTTCTCTTTTAGCCGCGTATTTTTCAACTAATTTTTCTCTTTTTAGCTGACGGGCTATTACTGAAGTTTTTGCCATTGTATATATTCAGTTTTTAAAATGATTATTACGCTGTTCTTTTAATATTTTTGAAAGGCATTCCCAGCTCTTTTAACAGCTCGTATGCCTCTTCGTCGGTTTGCGCAGTTGTCACAAAGGTGATATCCATCCCTGTAATTTTATTTACTTTATCGATGTCGATTTCAGGGAAGATGATTTGTTCGGTTACACCCATTGTGTAGTTACCTCTACCGTCGAAAGATTTCTCGCTGACGCCTTTAAAGTCGCGTACACGTGGAAGAGCAATTGAAATCAATCTGTCCAAAAATTCGTACATTTTCTCTCCACGTAGAGTTACCTTAGCACCGATAGGCATGTTTTTGCGGAGCTTAAAGTTGGAGACATCTTTTTTAGACAGTGTTACAACAGCTTTCTGACCGGTGATGGTTGTTAATTCCTCCACCGCTATGTCCACAAGCTTTTTATCGGTAACAGCGCCGTTCACCCCACGGTTTATGCAAATTTTTTCCAGCTTAGGAGCCTGCATTACACTTTTGTAAGCAAACTTTTTAACCAAAGCAGGTACTACTTCATTTTTATACTTTGCTGCCAGCCTTGGGATATATGTTTTTGTGCTCATGATCTTCACTTATTTTGATCGCTAAAAAGATTAAAGTTTCTCGCCTGATTTTTTAGATACGCGGGCGGTTTTTCCGTTTTCGCGCACACGTTTTACTCTGGTTGGCGCTTTAGCTTTTGGATCCCACAACATCACATTGCTAATGTGGATAGGCGCTTCCTTCTTAATAATGCCCCCTCTTGTATTTTGTGCAGAAGGTTTGGTATGGCGGGTTTTAATATTTACACCCTCCACCACAACTTTTCCTTCGTCAACCAATACTTCCTTTACAAGGCGGGGTTTGCTTCTGTCCTTATCAGCCCCAGCAATCACCACCACTTGGTCGCCTTTCTTAATGTTGTACTTGGGTCTAAATCTGTTACTCATGTTATTATGCTTAATGCTTAATGCCCCATGCTTAAAGCCTGGTGCTATTTAATATATTTATTGCTTACGACTTCGGAGTTTACGTCTGGCATGTATTAAAGCACTTCAGGTGCTAATGATACAATCTTCATATATCCTTTATCGCGCAGCTCTCTTGCTACCGGACCGAATATACGAGTACCTCTGGGTTCGTCTGCTGCGTTCAGAATTACCACAGCATTGTCATCAAATCTGATGTACGAACCGTCTTTGCGACGTAATTTGTTGGTAGTACGTACGATTACTGCCTTTGCAACAGTACCTTTTTTAATACCACCTGCAGGCATTGCATCTTTAACGGTAACTACTATTTTATCGCCTATTTTTGCATAACGCTGGCCGCTGTTGCCCAATACACGAATACAAAGCACTTCCTTAGCGCCGCTGTTATCTGCTACATTTAACCTGCTTTCTTGCTGTATCATTTTACTTTGATTTGAAGATATATAATTTGAAAATTTGAAAACCTGCTAAGAGAGCTGACACGAGAACACCCCTCTTCCACCTTTCAAATTTTACTTTACTCTTTCAACGATTTCTACCAGTCTCCAACGTTTCAATTTACTCAGCGGACGCGTTTCCATAATTTTTACCACATCACCAATGCTGCACTCATTCTTTTCGTCATGAGCATGGAACTTGGTAGTTTTTTTCACGAACTTACCGTAAATAGGGTGCTTCACTTTTCTCTCTACAGCAACAGTAATGGTTTTCTCCATTTTATTGCTGGTAACAACACCTATTCTTGTTTTTCTTAGTTTTCTTTCAGACATTGTAAACTATTTGTCATTTATTGTTTATGCTTGCTCAACAGCTTTTTTCTGGTTGATCAAAGTTTTGATACGTGCGATATCACGACGCAAACTGCGGATAGACATCGGGTTTTCAAGCGGAGTGATTGCATGAGCGAACTCCAGCTTTTTTAAGCGCTGCTTAGACTGCTCCAATTGTACTTGTAAGTCTTCTAAGCTCAACCCTCTGACGCTATCTAAAAATTCTTTTTTCTTTGACATGACTTAAAATTTGAATGGCGAATTAATTAGTTATCAAATCTCTGCGCACAGTAAACTTGGTTTTTATAGGAAGTTTACCTGAAGCTAATTGTAAAGCTCTGCGCGCCACTTCTTCACTAACACCATCCACTTCGAATATGATACGACCTGGTTTTACTACTGCTGCCCAGTGATCTAAGTTACCTTTACCTTTACCCATACGTACCTCGGCAGGTTTTCTAGTAATAGGTTTATCTGGGAATATGCGAATCCAAACAGTACCCTCCCTTTTCATGCTACGAGTCAGTGCCTGACGGGCAGCTTCTATCTGACGGTCGGTAATCCAGTGAGAGTCTAACGCTTTTAAAGCATAGGAACCAAAAGATATGGTGGTACCTCTTTTCGCAAGGCCTTTCATGCGGCCTTTCTGCATCTTCCTGTGCTTTGTTCTCTTTGGTTGTAACATATAATTTTAGATTTTAGTATTTGGTATTTCGACTCTAATTACCGAAATAACCAGGTCTTAATACTTCAATACTGAATACTCAATATTTTTAGTTTTTTCTTTCTCTTGCGCCACGGCGTTCTCTTCTGTCATCACGACGATCTCTACGATCTCCTTTTTCACCTGCGATAAAGTTAGGATTCAGATCTCTCTTCGATAACACTTCGCCTTTACATATCCATACTTTAATACCGATTTTACCATATACGGTTTGAGCAAACACATTGGCGTAATCGATATCCATACGCAGCGTATGCAGCGGAACGCGACCTTGTTTAAACTCTTCACTACGCGCAATTTCTGCACCGTTCAGACGACCACTTACTTTTACTTTGATACCTTCGGCACCCATACGCAGTGCTGAAGCGATGGCCATTTTAACCGCACGCTTAAAGTTGATACGGTTTTCGATCTGACGGGCTATGGTATCCGCAACGATCATCGCATCGGTTTCCGGACGACGAATCTCAAGAATGTTGATTTGTACATCATCATTACCGGTCAACTTTTTCAGCTCTTCTTTAATTCTATCTACTTCACCTCCACCTTTACCGATGATAATGCCCGGCTTTGATGTATGTATGGTAATAATTAATTTTCCTAAAGTTCTTTCAATAACAATCTTAGAAATACCACCTTTATTAATACGGGCATTCAGGTATGTTCTGATCTTGTTATCTTCAATTAATTTAGAAGCAAAATCTTTTTTACTTCCATACCAATTAGATTCCCATCCGCGGATGATACCTAACCTGTTACCAATTGGATTTACTTTTTGACCCATATTTATTGGTTATGCGTTTTTAGTTTCTTTTGTCTTTTTAGGTGCAGCAGCTTTAGCTTTTTTTGCATCCTTATTATCGTCTTCTTTCACATCAACAATGATGGTAACATGGTTGCTGCGTTTACGAATGCGGTAACCACGACCCTGTGGCGCAGGACGCATACGCTTTAAAGTTCTGCCACCATCTACATAGATAGTTTTTACTATCAATCCAGATTCATCGCCTCCTTCGTTAGCCTGCTTCCAGTTGTTGATAGCATTTAAAACCAGCTTACGTAAAGGAACTGAAGAATGCTTGGGATTGTGCTCCAGTTCAGCCAGTACCCAATCTACCCTTTTACCGCGAATAAGGTCTGCCAGCAGCCTCATTTTGCGGGGCGATGTCGGATAATTTCTAAGTTTTGCTACTGCTTCCATTTTTTAATTTTCAGGTTTCAGATCTCAGGTTGGAGGTTTTATGCCCTATACCTTGTTCTTACTTCGTTTTATTATTCATTGTAGTATGCGTTCCTGCTTCACGGCTCCGATTCACCAACACATACTTCAATTTTTTATTAATTATCTATTTCCAGAGTGACCTTTGAATTGACGTGTTGGTGCAAACTCTCCTAATTTGTGGCCTACCATAAATTCTGTTACATACACCGGAATGAATTTGTTTCCGTTGTGAACAGCAAAAGTGTGCCCTACGAAATCAGGAGTTATAGTAGAACGACGACTCCAGGTTTTAATTACTGCTTTTTTGGCTTTTCCTTCGTTGATGGCTAACACTTTTTTCTCTAAGTGTGTAGCTACATAAGGACCTTTTTTAATTGAACGAGCCATATCTTAATTTCTCTGATTATTAATTTTATTTGCCAATTACTTAGCCAGCTTGCTTCCGTCTCTGCGCTGGATGATTAATTTATCGCTAGGTTTACCCACTTTTCTGGTCTTAGCTCCTTTAGCGTATTTACCGCTGCGGCTACGTGGGTGTCCACCAGAAGCACGACCTTCACCACCACCCATCGGGTGATCTACTGGGTTCATCGCAACACCACGGGTTCTTGGTCTAATACCTCTCCATCTATTTCTACCGGCTTTACCCATGCTTTGCAGTGAGTGGTCGCTGTTGCTTACTACCCCAACAGTTGCATAGCAGTCGATCAGCACTTTCCTCAACTCGCCAGAAGGCATTTTTAATACTGCATATTTTTCTTCCTTGTTGGTAAGTTGCGCAGAAGATCCTGCACTACGAACCATTTTACCACCGGTGTTAGGGTTTAACTCAATATTGTGTACGTTAGTACCTAAAGGTATATTTCTTAACGGAAGTGCATTTCCGATTTCAGGTGCTACGTTTTCACCGCTGATGATTTTAGCACCTACTGTGAGGCCTTGAGGAGCGATGATGTAACGTTTTTCACCATCAGTATATTGAACTAAAGCGATAAATGCTGTACGGTTGGGATCGTACTCGATAGAAAGTACGGTTGCCTCGATATCGCGTTTATCTCTTCTGAAATCAACGATACGATATTTTCTCTTGTGACCGCCGCCTCTATACCTCATGGTAAGGTGACCCGAAGAGTTACGTCCGCCAGTGCTTTTTAAAGGCTCCAACAAAGACTTTTCGGGCTTGTTGGTAGTGATTTCAGCAAAAGCGTTCCCGATTCTCCAACGGGTACCGGCTGTCATCGGTTTAAATTTCTTTACTGCCATCTTTTTTTCTTCTATTCGTTTTATTTACTACAACACTTCGCGGCGGTTGATTGCCTTACTTGTTATTATTGTTGATAGATTTTACTTTATTCTAAACTATCTAACTTTTAGGACCTATTACAGATTAGCGTACAGATCGATTTCTTCACCGTCCGCTACAGTCACATACGCTTTTTTGTAAGAAGGTTTACGACCCTGAATAAAACCGGCCTTAGTATAGCGGGTTTTACTTTTAGCAGGAACGATGATAGTCTTTACGCTTGTTACGGTAACACCATAAAAACTTTCAACAGCCTTTTTAATTTCCAGCTTATTGGATCTTTTATCTACCTTAAAAGCATAACGACGCAGTTTTTCCTGCTGATTATTTGCCTTTTCGGTCAAAATTGGTTTTATTAATACTTGAGAAGGATTCATCTTCTTTTAATTTGGTATTTAGTAATTCTTAAGCTTCTACCGGTACTTCCTCTTCTGTAAATATTTTTGCAGCACTTTCAGTAAGTACCAAAACGTCTGCATTTACGATATCGTAAGTATTCAACTCGCTCAGGGAAACACCCAAAACAGAAGGTATGTTACGTAAAGACAACTCAACGTTTACCTCAGGCTCAGCAGAAACGAACAATGTTTTTTTGTTGTCTACATTCAGCGCTTTCAGCACGCTTACGAAACTTTTTGTTTTAGGAGCCTCAAACTTCGGATCTTCAACTACAACAATTGCGTTGTCTTTAGCTTTATAAGAAAGGGCAGAAATTTTTGCCAAATCTTTCACCTTCTTGTTCAGCTTGAAGCTGTAGTCGCGAGGCTGAGGACCGAAGATAGCACCACCACCTTTATATAAAGGATTACGAATATTACCTTTACGGCTTCCTCCGGTACCTTTTTGCTTATGCAGCTTTTTGCTAGAACCTTTTACTTCCGAACGGCCTTTTACTTTGTGGGTGCCTTGGCGCTGTGCAGCTAAAAATTGCTTAACGGCAAGGTAGATCACATGATCATTAGGCTCAATGCCAAATATATCATCGGGCAACTCTACTGAACGGCCGGTACCCTTACCTTGTATATTTAAAACTTCAACTTGCATTTTCTTAGATTTATGAATTAAGGTTTGGGTTAAAATTAATTTTGAATGAGAACTATCGAACCAATGTGACCGGGAACCGATCCGCTAACTAGGATATAGTTCTTCTCGGGAAATACTTTCAATACTTTTAACCCTTTCACTTTCACTCTATCACCTCCCATGCGTCCTGCCATGCGCATGCCTTTCATTACACGGCTGGCATCAGAAGAGTTACCTAGAGAACCAGGTGCTCTTTCACGATCGTGCTGTCCGTGAGATTGCTCACCCACACCAGCAAAACCATGACGTTTTACTACACCTTGGAAACCTTTACCCTTAGTTGTGCCAATAACGCTCACCTTCTCTCCTTCGGAGAAAATGTCAGCAGTGACGATGTCGCCAAGGGACTTTTCTATTGCAAAATCACGAAACTCTTTGGAAAATCTTTTTGGTGTGGTGTTGGCCTTAGCAAAGTGGTTTTTCTCGGCTTGGTTAGCGCGGCTTTCTTTCTTTTCACCAAATGACAGTTGTAATGCGTTGTAACCGTCTGTCTCAATCGTTTTAACCTGTGTTACTACACAGGGACCCGCCTCTATAATCGTGCAGGCAACTTGTTTACCTGTAGGATCGTAGATGCTGGTCATCCCTAATTTTTTCCCAATAATACCTTTCATCATTTTAAGTTTTAGGCCTTCAGGATTATTGGGACTTAAAGCATGATGATGCTTTTATCGATCCCACCCCGGAAACCGGGACTTCCTGCCAACCTTTTCCTTTCTGGGGAAGTACTGGCAGTAAACAAACCCTGAACGGCTTGTTTTATATGTTAACTCCAACCACCGGTTGGAAATTTATTACTCAGAGCTCTTTTCCCCTGCCTATGCAGAGTTGAGAGAATGAATTCAGTTAATTTAATTTTAATTATAAGAACTAAAAGCGCTGCCTTAAGCAGCTAAAAGCTTATGCTTTAATCTCTACTTCAACACCGCTAGGCAGATCCAATTTTGATAAAGCATCTACAGTGCGGGAAGAAGATGTATAGATATCTAATAATCTTTTGTGTGTAGCTAACTGAAACTGCTCGCGACTCTTCTTATTAACGTGAGGAGAACGCAATACAGTAAAGATTCTACGATGTGTAGGCAGCGGAATAGGACCTGTTACTACAGCACCGGTGCTACGCACAGTTTTTACAATTTTTTCTGCCGATTTATCAACCAGGTTATGATCGAATGATTGTAATTTTATTCTGATTCTTTGCGACATTGTTAGAAACCCATTTTTAAATTGGGAGTGCAAATGTACGGCGAAGGTTTTGAATAAACTAATTTTTTAAAAATATTTTTATAAGATTTTTAGCTTATCCTCTCTCCTGCATGCTTATTACTAATGAATTACATTACGATACACCTACGCAACATCCCGATTTGAATGATAAAATAATTTTATAAAAATTTAAAAATCAATTAATTATGATTTTTAATTAAAAGTAGCACACCATTTATAAGTAAAGAACTTCACTAAATCATTACTGTACCTAAGCCCTCACTCAAAATTCGAACATTTTACATATTTCCCGCCCAAATTCTACCCCTTACACAGGAGCACTATATATATAATATGCATACATCTAATACAACAGAAAAATTGTGCTTTTATTTTATACTATACCCACATTCTTCCTTCGAAATTTTTCACACAGATATTTAGCTTTAGAGAATCTCTAAGAATAAGTTATCTGATCCTCATTTTATAAAGTCATCTTTTACAATTGTTAAATAACCTTTGTGTTCCTTGTTTAATCCCTATTTTTGAAAAAAATCGTAACAAAATGAAACGTTTATTTCCATTTCTGCTTTTATTGTTAATTGGCTATGGTGCAACGGCACAGCCGGTTCCACGCCCGAAATTGGTGGTGGGAATTGTGGTAGACCAAATGCGTTGGGATTATCTGTACCGTTATTACGATCGCTACGGGAATGATGGTTTTAAAAGAATGTTGAACGAGGGCTTTAGCTGCGAAAACACCTTTATTAGTCACCTTCCTTCATATACAGCTGTGGGACACACCACTGTATATACAGGCTCCGTACCTGCCATTCATGGTATTGCAGGCAATAACTGGATCGAGCAAGCCACAGGTAAAAACATGTACTGTACCGAAGACCCTGACGTAGAACCGGTGGGTAGCAACTCCAAAGCCGGCAAAATGTCGCCCAAAAATCTTTGGACCACAACTATTGCCGACGAATTGCGTCTTGCCACTAATTTTCAATCGAAAGTAATTGGCGTTTCTCTAAAAGATCGCGCCTCTATTCTTCCTGCAGGGAAAAATCCAACCGGGGCTTTCTGGTTTGACGATGCTTCTGGAAAATTTATTACCAGCACTTGGTACATGAAAGAGCTTCCTAAATGGGTGCAAGACTTCAATGCTAAAGACATCCCTTCCAAACTGATTGCTACTCCATGGACCACGCTATATCCCATTCATACTTATAAGCAAAGTACTGCTGATGACGTAAAATGGGAAGGTAAATTTCAGGGAGAAACCGCACCTACTTTCCCTCACGATCTAAAAAAAGTGTATGAGAAGGATAAAGATGTTATTCGCTCTACTCCTTATGGCAATACCCTTACACTGGAGTTTGCCAAAGCTGCTGTGGAAGGTAACAACTTGGGAGGTGGCACCGTAACAGATTTCCTTACCATCAACTGCGCGTCTACCGACTATGTGGGTCATAAATTTGGCCCCAACTCTATCGAAGTAGAAGATGTTTATCTGCGCCTCGATAAAGATTTGGGTGAGTTTCTGAAGTTTCTGGACAGAAAAGTGGGAAAAGGTAATTATCTCGTATTTCTGACGGCTGATCACGGAGCGGCTCACGCTATCAACTTCATGAAAGAAAATAAATTACCAGCCGACTTCCTATCTACCAAAAATCTCCTTAATAAGCTGAATGATCTTCTGAAGGAACAGTTTGGCATTGAAAAACTCATCCTTAGCGGAAGTAACTATCAGGTAAACTTCAACTACGCAAAAATTAAAGAACATAATGCCGACTACGAGGCTATAAAAAAAGCAACAATTAAATTCTTGAAGGCAGCCCCAGATCTTCAGTTTGTTATTGATCTGGAAAACGTGGGATCCGAGCCTGTTCCTGAGCCAATTAAACAAATGGCTATTAATGGATACAATCCCAAACGCGGAGGTCCCATTCTTATGGTACCTTTCCCCGGTTGGTTCGAAAGTGCCTATAACAGTACCGGTACTACACATGGTACATGGGGACCTTACGATACACATATTCCGCTGTTATGGTATGGCTGGAAAATTAAGCCCGGTAAGACCAATCGCGAAGTACATATGACAGACATCGCTCCTACCGTGGCAGCTTTATTAAGAATACAAATGCCGAGCGGAAATGTGGGTAAAGTAATCACCGAAATCACCCATCAATAGACTGAGATCAACTTTTCTTGCATTATATAAAAATAGCCTCCTTCGAGGCTATTTTTATTTTATATTCAATTAACCAAATAGCAAAGTCATGTCAGATCAACCTACCCTGGAACAATTATTCCACAAAGCAGTAGCGGAAAGTACCTCCTCTATCAAGGAAAAACCCGATAACCAAACACTGCTAAAATTATATGCTCTATACAAACAAGCTTCGATAGGTGATATTAATATCAATCCTCCCTCCAACCCCTTCGATATTGTGGCCATGGCTAAATATAACGCATGGCAGGAACTGAAGGGCAAAAGCCAAGAAGACGCCATGCGAGAATACATTCAATTAGTAGAACAGCTGAAAGGATAATTATTATCAGTTTCAATTCACAACCTATTCAAGAAAAAAATATTTGTGTAGCCAAATATCTACATATATCTTTGTGTAGATAAATGGCTACATATGAATTTAAGGAGAGATGTATTTCAGGCGATTGCCGATCCTACACGTAGGGCTATATTATTGTTGCTGGCTACCCAATCACTCACCGCAGGAGCCATAGCATCCCATTTTCAGACCGCACGCCCTACTGTTTCCAAACACCTACAAATTCTTACACAATGTAATCTGCTCTATCAGGAGCAAAATGGGCGGGAAATCCACTACCGTCTCAATCCTCACCAAATGAAAGAAGTAGATGAATTTATTGCTCCTTTCAGAAAATTATGGGACGATCGCTTCAACAAACTCGAAGCCATAATGCAAGAACATATGAAAAAACAAAACCCCAACCAATAACCATGAAACTAAAAACACAGGTACACGCAAATGAAGGATGCCAGGACCTTACTGTTACACGCGAATTTAACCTGCCACTGGAGTTTTTATTCAAAGCTTATACTGATGCAGAACTTCTAGCACAATGGATGGGCACAACCGTCACCAAACTCGATTGTCAACCCCATGGAGGATACAGATTTGAGACTCGTGATAAAAATGGAAATGTGGTTTTTAGTGCCAATGGCACTATTCACAAATTTGTCCCCAATAAAACCATAGTAAGAACCTTTGAAATGGAAAACAGCCCCTTTGATGTGCAACTGGAATTTCTGGAATTTGAATCGCTGACGCCGGAAACTAGCAAACTGACTATGCATATCGTATACAGAACAATAACCATGAGAGACCAAATGTTGCAGTTACCTTTTGCGCAAGGCATCAACATGGCCCATAACCGACTTGAAGAAATCTTTAAAACTAATAACTAATAACTATGAATAAACGTCGCTCAATCATTTATTGGATTGCTACCGTATGGCTAGCTTTAGGCATGACATCTACAGGCATCGTTCAGCTAATTGGCATGAAAGAAAATGCTGAAGCGATGCAACAGTTAGGATATCCCCAATATTTATCGCCTATATTAGGGATTAGTAAATTGTTGGGAGTAGTAGCCATCCTGATACCACGCTACCCCATCCTGAAAGAATGGGCTTATGCGGGTTTTTTCTTTGTGATGTTGGGAGCAATTCTTTCCAATACCGCTGTAGGCAACCCAGCAAATCATGTATTCGGCCCGGCATTACTTTTGATTTTAACTATTATTTCTTGGTATTTCAGACCTGCTAATAGGAGAATAACATTCTAAGCTGATAAAAATATGCCTATGAACCCTAAGGTAGATTTCTATTTCGACAAAACCCGTCCCTGGCAGCAAGAAATCGGGCTATTAAGAAAACTGGTTTTGGATTGTGGCCTGAATGAAGAACTAAAGTGGGGATGCCCCTGCTATACTTACGGGAAAGCTAATATTGTACTTATACATGTGTTTAAAGAATACTGTGCATTACTATTCTTTAAAGGCGCATTGTTGAACGATCCGCATAACCTGCTTATTCAACAAACTCCTAATGTACAAGCGGCTCGGCAATTACGATTTATCAGTACAAAAGAAATTGCCACTAAGGCAGATATCATCAAGGCTTATATTTATGAAGCCATTGAGGTGGAAAGATCAGGCCTAAAAGTAACTTTGAAGAAAACGGAGGACTACCCTATTCCGGAAGTTTTTCAGAAAAAGTTAGCAGCAATGCCGCATTTAAAAAAAGCCTTTGAATCTTTAACTCCAGGCCGACAAAGAGCTTATCTCTTTTATTTTTCACAGCCCAAGCAGCTTAAAACACAAGAAACAAGGATAGAAAAGTGCATTCCGAAAATTCTGGAAGGTAAAGGTCTACATGATTAGGACCTGCATTTTTCTATCCTTATAAAATTACTTTTTGAACTCAAAAATATTATTTAGTAGCACGGATTACACCTCGAATGTATCCAATAGACTCTGCAATACCCATAAAAGGATTATCCATATTACGTTCGTGTTCCAAGCTTACCATACCTGAGTATCCGGTTTTACGCAACATTTTTACAAAGGCTGGAAAGTCAATAATACCGCGCCCCACCTCTACTGAATAACCGAGTTTAGTATTCCCGGTAACATCTTTTAAATGCATATCATAAATACGTTTATGATACTTTTCAAGATCTTTAACCGGATCCTTACCATTGCGCGTATCGTGCCCTATATCCAAACACATACCGATACGGGAATCCAGATTTTTTATATGCTGCCATACATCATCTGCATCGGGATATAATGCAATATCGGGGCCGTGCATATGAATGGCGTATTTCATATCATACTCCTTCACCTTTTGATTTACATAAGGCAACAATTCGTGATTAGGCACTCCCACTATCAGCTTTACACCAACTCTTTTTGCATACTCAAAAGCGGTATCAACAGCACCTTTGGTTTTCATATAAATAGGCCCCACCGCATAACCGGTAACCCCCTTCGATTTTAATTTTTCATGAAATGCGGCAATCTGCTCATCAGTACTATTTAAGGGCAGATGAAAATCCTTAATACAGAGATAATGAACATCGGCACGCTCCATCGTCTCTAGTGTTTTATCCAAATCGAATTTTACAAAAGTGTATCCTGCCATACCAATCTTAAACTTCTCGTAAGTATCTATCGGAGGTTGAGGGGCAGGTCTTTCCGATTTTTGAGCACTCGCACCCAATACTAACAAACTTGCAATCGCGATTAATATTTTCTTCATATTCTAAGCTATTAAGGCTACGAATATAATAAAAGCCATCCGCAATGGAATGGCTTATTGTCTTTTTGATAATATTAGCGGCTATCAATCTTTCCCTATCCAATACTCCTTGGGTGGTTCTGCACCTAGCAAGTGTTTCACAAAATAGTCCCAACGTCTGCGCATCATATAATTGTTGTACTCTCCGTAACCATGTCTAGCACTAGGGAAAATAATGAGATCAAAATCTTTATTTGCTTTCTGTAAAGCTTCCACCACAAGCAAAGTATTGTAAGGGGGTACATTATCGTCCATCATACCATGTGCCAGCATCAATTTGCCTTTAAGGTTTTTTGCATAATTCTGATTAGCCTGAGCCTCATAATCGCTATTTTCAACTAATCCGTTGTAACGCTCACCCCAATCATCTTCATAGTTACGGTTATCATGATTACCCGACTGAGCCACACCCACCTTAAAGAAATCAGGGTATTTGAACATGGCTGCGGCAGTAGCGAATCCGCCGCCACTATGTCCCCAGATGCCCACACGTGTTGTATCCATAGGATAAATAGCCGATAGCTGACGAATAGCTGCTATTTGATCAGGCAAAGTATTTATAGCCATATTGCCGTAACTCGCATCATGGAAACTCTTAGAACGATAGGGATTCCCGGTACCTTCTATCACCACAACGATAAATCCTAGTTCTGCCAGCGCCTGATTATCGCCTCTGGATGCAGAGAAACTCCAGTTCCCTACACTACCACCCTGCGGTCCGGGATAAATATAATCCACCACTGGATACTTTACACCTTGCTGCATATTGGTAGGGGTAAATACTAGGCCATAAATATCGGTGACCCCATCTGCAGCCTTTACCTTCACAGGAATGGGAGGCTTCCATCCATGAGCTTTGAGACGCGACACATCAGCTTTTTCTAATGCTACTACCAATTCGCCTTTTATACTTCTATAATTAGCTACCGGTGGCACATCGGGTTGAGAGTATACATCTATAAAATATTTTCCCGATGGAGAAAAAGTAATGGTATGATTGCCCTCTTCAGGAGTTAATAAAGTAAGTCCCTTTCCATCAAATCCGATTTTATACAGATAAGCAAAATAAGGATTACCCTTTTCACGGCCATGTCCGGTAAAATAAAGCACTCTATTTTCCTCATCCACACGAAGCAGTTTTCCCACTACCCATTCTCCTTTTGTGATCTGATGTTTCAACTTACCGGTTTTACTATCGTACAAATACAAATGGCCCCAGTTGTCTCTTTGGGAATACCAAATAATTTCACTGGTTTTGGGAAGATACCTCCAGTTGATGGCACCACGCCCTGACTCGAACTGCGTCTCCACCACTTCTTCAAAAACTTCGCGCACCTCACCGGTTGTTGCGTTAGCAATACGCAGTTTGGCACTCTTATGATCCCTCGATGTAGATACAAATGCTACTTCGGAGGCATCCGGAGCCCAGTCTATATCAGCTAAAGAGCCATTACTGGATATATCATCGCCTAAAGTGGCACGATGCGGATCAGGGGGAATGCTAAGAGGGATTACTTTGGCAGCATCCACATCAATGATTACTCTTCTCATCATGATGATATGCTTATCTCCTGGTAAGGGATATTTCCACTTCTGCAACTTGGGAGCCCCCACATTGGTAGTTACTAAATACATATCATTTACATTGCGCTGATCCTGCTGGTAGGTAATAATTTTTTTCGAATCGGGCGACCAGCTTACTATAGGCGCATCACTATGCCGCCAACCGGCATTGTCAGTAGCATAACCATAGTTTTCTTCACCATCAAAAGTGAGTTGTTTTTCCTGCTTTGTAGCTATATCACGCAGCCACAAATTCCAGTCTCTAATAAATACTTCCTTTTTGCCATCAGGAGACACTACGGTATTGCTATTTCTTCTACGCGCAAAAGGCGCTTGTGTTTCGGAACGTGCCTCTGTAATTTCAATTTTGGTTTTCTTTTGCAGATCTACCAGATAAGTTTTATTTCCTGCACGATATCTAAATTTATCATCCTCTAACCAGGAAGGATACGGATGATACCAATCTACATATGCAGCTGTTTTAGAACTTAGGAATTGCTCCGCTCTTCGATAATCTGCTTCTGTAAGGCGCTGTTGAGCACTTGCAAGTTGCCATATCAACAGCATGGATAATAACATGCCGATTCTTGTCATAGGTGATTTCTTTTGGATAAAATTATCCGCTTTCTAAGTATTTCCCAATGAACAAGCAATAAAATTGATAAATGGCAAACTTTTTAAAAAATGAAAGCCGCATGGTGGCGGCTCTCATATATAATAAGCAAGTAGCTTTAGCTTCTTAGGTGTTTCATAATAATAGCAAAAAATAAATATACAATATTTTATTTAAACCCACTATTTACTTATTTATTTGAAAATCAGCTTAAACGCTTACGCATCCCCTCTACCTGCTGTTGCAAATTAGCCACCATATTAACTAGCTGGCCAACATCCCAATGATGGGCGGCGTTGGTTTTGGTTATAATATATTGGGCTTCCCATATCTCAAGAATCTCTTCCACATTAACTGTGTATGGTTTATAGGCGGGATTGTCGCTAATCATCGTGAGTTTATTTTTTGTCTTGGAATTCTTCTGAATACGTTTGTACACAATACCTTCATTTCGCGACACAATAATACAAGCCGTATTATTTTTGATCATGTCGAGGGATTCAACCTTTTCTCCCACAATAACGGATCCGCTTGGAGTAGGCAGCATAGAATCGCCGGATATTTCGAATGCACGATAGTTACCTCCGGTAACCATAGGTAGGGTGAACGTATTCAATTCATCAATAAATTCATGATCGGCATAACCTGCCAGATATCCGGCTGCAGCCTTAACGGGCACAAAGGGGATCTGGGTTACCACCGGTGCTAACTTCAACGCACGACGTTTGGCCAGATAGTTATTGCTACTAGACTCCGCACTTAAATCTTTTCTGAGCATATCGTCTAGGGTGAGCCTGAACATATCGCACACTGCCTCCAATACTTCAATCCTAGGCTCAGCGCGTTCCTCTTCATAAGCTCCAAGAAGAGAACGCTTGATGTTAAGCTTTTTTGCGAACTCGTCCTGAGTCCAACCGCGAAGCTTTCTTAAATACTTGAGATTCTTGTTAGCTACCGACATGGCTAATATTTTTAGCGCAATTTACTAATTTTTTTATCAATATAGCAATTTTTCATGTCGGTAGCTTTCTAGCATCTACACCGCTTTCACATCCTTTACATCGTAATTTACGATATCCTGTATGTACTTATTGAGTACTAAAAAATCAAATAGCGGCCTTACGTCTGGTGATACAGGCATATTCTTTAAAGTCACCACCTCATTGGTTTTCTTTCTTAGATAGGGATACGCATATAGTTTTACATTTCTGCTAAAGAGATCGCTGATATATGCCAGCAACTCGTGAGCATAATTGGGACCGTATTTTTCCGAATTAAAGATGGTACAGAGATTAGAAATATTTGTAGAAATACCAACACTACGAGGTTTGCACCGGGCAAGATATTGTGCCAGTTTATTATTGCGCTTAAAGTTGGTAACGATTACATTATTACCGGTAGCGCACAACTCCTCCGCCCTGCGTGCGAACACCTCCAACCCTTCCTGCCGCTCGGCATTATCATCTTGTAGTGGATTGCTCATCAATACCTCGATCAATACTACCAAATTGCGGTCATCCACATTTTCCGAGGCCTTAAACTGCTCCACCGCCCTATTAAACAAATCGAAGTTAGGAATAGATTTCTGCAAATACTTGGTACGTAAAATCATTATATCCTTTTTGTAAAGCAGATCTTTTGCCTGCGTTACATTACCGTTAGGATCAAAAATGGCGGCACTGGAAAATCCCTTTTCGATAAGATAAAGATTTACGAGTCTATCATTAGTATGTTTGAAAGCCGGACCTCTCAAACTAATCATATCTATCTCAACCGAGCCAAAGGATAGATTGTCTGCCAGCGATTCTACCAATAATTGCACATCATGATTGTAATAATACGCCGCGTACACCAGATTTACACCTAAAATGCCTAGTACATTTTGCTGAATACTGGAGTCGCTATCCAACAGTCTCACGTGAAAAATAATATCATTGTACTCCCCACCTGGAGTCAGTTGAAAACGCAAGCCGATCCATCCATGAGCTTCATTGGTCTTACTATAGTTTAGCGTGGCCACAGTATCGGCAAAGGCAAAGAATGTTTTACCCTCGTATTTTTCACCACGCAGTCGCTCAGTGAGCAAATCATATTCATGTTCCAACATTTTTTTCAGGCGAGAACGACTTACGTAACGCCCATTCTCTTCTGCACCATAAATCGCATTGCTGAAAGCCATATCATAAGCCGACATTGTTTTAGCCACCGTACCGGATGCCGCACCGGCTGTAAAGAAATTACGAGCCACTTCCTGCCCGGCACCGATCTCAGCAAAGGTTCCGTAAATCAAAGGGTCCAGATTGATTTTAAGTGCTTTTCGTTTTGTTTCGAGTATTTCTCTTACCATAGGTCAAACGTACAGAAATTTCTAATACTTAAAATACACAAAAATCATGAATTACAATTCCGGTTTTTAAAACTACAAGTGCTTTAATTCCCGACTCCTGTCTTCATCATATAGGATACAATAATTAAACATAAATTTGCTCTATAAGTTTTACAAAAAAATAGATAATATTTATAATATATGACCTTACAACAACTAGAATATCTGTTAGCTGTAGATCAGCATCGGAATTTTATGAAGGCTGCTGAAGCTTGTTTTGTGACACAACCCACCCTGAGCATGCAGATACAGAAGCTAGAAGAAGAATTTGAAACCAAAATATTCGATCGCCGAAAACAACCCATTGTACCCACTACAGCGGGAAAAGAAATTATAGAGCATGCACGCAACATTATCGTTGCGGCAAATGAACTATCCTTTTATGTACAGTCACTGAAAGGCAAGATGCGCGGGCAATTACGTGTAGGGGTGATTCCTACACTAGCGCCTTACCTGCTACCGCTTTTTATTCCCTCCTTTACAAAAAAATATCCGAACGTAAAGCTGATAGTACAAGAACAGACTACGGAAGTCATCATCAACATGCTTAAAGAAGGTAAAATAGATGCCGGACTATTGGTCACTCCTGTGAACGAAGCGGGCATTACCGAACATATTCTTTTCTATGAAGAACTGATGGTATATACGTCCAAAAAGAATCATCTATATCATAAACAATATCTACTGCCCAAAGACATCGACCCCAGTAAATTATGGTTACTGGAAGAGAGTCATTGTTTTCGCTCGCAAATCATTTCCCTATGCGAGCTGCAAAAACAGAATAGCGAGTTTAACAATTTCGAGTATGAAGCGGGTAGCATAGAAACACTGAAGCGAATGGTGGAGGTGAATGACGGTGTTACTATCATTCCTGAGCTGGTAACATTGCATATGCCTAAAAACGAACTGAAGGCTGTGCGTCATTTTAAAAAACCTGCACCAGTACGAGAGGTAAGCCTGATTGTTTACGGCAATTTTGTAAAGAAAAAACTTATTGAAGTACTGAAAAAAGAAATACTAGCCTCACTTCCGGATAAACTAAAGAAGAATGAGAAAAAAAACATCATTCCTATTCAGTAATTACTTTTCATAAACAATATTCTTAAGCAGTACATTAATACGTTTCTTAGAGAGCAGGTCTGTCAGTAATACACCTTTTTGTTTATCCAAATCAAGCAGCGTAACGTCATGTCCGTACCCTAACTTAAAATATACTCTATCATCAATAATCCATCCTTGCACACCGAACGAATATCCTTTAAAAGACAAGCCATAATTTGTAGTCTCGAGATCTTCATCCAGTACAATGGTAACCATATCCCCGTCTCTGAAGTTTTTCATTTTCCCCTCAATATGCGCTAACACATACTGCTCTTCCTTAACGACGGGTGCTTTTTTATCCTTATTTTTTGCAATCTGCTTCTCGATAGCGTTAATCATATCTGGATCTACACTATCATCCGCTTCCTCTTGCGGCGCCTTTCCAGCAACCTCGGCACTGCTGAATATATTGTATCCAAACTTTGAATTGTACAACTCCGGATACTCAAACAATTCCTTTACGGCAATAATCTTATACACATATAAAGCAGTCTCGGGATTTAGCTTCATAGTGAAATAATTACTGCCTTGCTTTCTTACTGCATCCAGAATATTCCCAATACCAAAATTATAAGCGGCAATTGCCAGGGGCCAATTTACCGTTCCGGCAAGTTTTCTTAAATTCAGATAATTATCACGTATTAATTGACAAGCTACCCGTGTAGCTTTATCAAAATTTTCCCGCTCATCCACTGCTGCACTCACCTGCATACCATATCCCCGGGCTGTTGCCGGCATAATCTGCCAAATACCTTTTGCCCCTACTCCCGATTCTGCCTTGGTCAAAAAACCACTCTCCACGATGGGCAGATATTTTAAATCAGTTGGAAGCCCATAAGCTATTAAATACCGCTCCACCAGCGGTAAGTAAATATTAGCCCGCTGCCTCAAGGAGGGCATATTTACCACCCGTACCTGTTTTTTGATAACATTGATGAGCTTATCCCTTACAAAATCCTGATCAATAGGAACTGGCTCTCCACAGAAAGTAATAATATGCTGACCTTGTGCTGCTCCTCCTATTAATGCAATTCCAATAACACATATGTAGAACAACCGTTTCATTGCCTGCGTAGTCTATTTATGCTTACGCCCTTTTTTCTTTTTAGTTCCTGATGATGGACTTTTATCAACATCCTCTTTAACATCTAACGACGCATCGGTATCCTTACCGCTTGCTTTGCTTTCTACTTTTGCCTGCTCTGTTGTATAAACATTGCCTGAAATAACTATAGTGGCACTTCCTTTTTCCTTACGTCGGTCTTCAATAAATAATACCAGACTCTCATCAGGAACCACATTGGGCGACCGGGTAGCAAAAACAAGATACTGTGTGTTACCAGGACGTATAATAGGAAAGAAATTAATATAGGTGAGATAGCTACATTTAATGAGCATCTTGGCCTGATTGTTTGCATCGTACCAGTACATATATGTCTTTCCCAACAGAAAATCCTCATCTGTATTATTTACGACCTTTAATTTATAGTAGGTATAAATTTCTTTGAATACAATATTCTCTAACGTAATGCTCACACCCTTATTGATTAGATTATCGGCGGCTATATCCAATTTATCGGGAATATCAGTATTAATTAAGGAATCAGCATTTCTAAAGTGGTACAGCGTATCAGCAGCAATAAAGAAATCCGTATTTACCATAGCCATCTGCCCCGGCGGATAATTGTATACATCAATTCCAAATTTACCGTAGCGCTGCCACAGCCCCACTTCTGAGTAAGCTTTTTCGGCTTCCTTACGCTTACGCTCCTCTTCAAGCTGCGTAAGACGTTCCTGAGCTGCTTTTCTTTCTGCTTCTTTTTTGGCAAGTTCTTCTGCCGCCTTACGCTGCTTTTCTTCCTCTGCAGCCTTTCTACTTTCTTCTTCTTTTTGTTTAGCTAATAAAAACTGTTTTTCTTTTTCCTCGGCCTCCCTTTTAGCCTTGGCTAAAGCTTCTGCCTCTTGTTTTTGACGCTCCTCTTCCTTTCTTCGTTCTTCTTCCACTTTCCTCTTGCGTTCTTCGGCCTCTTTTTCCTTTTCCTGTTGAGCACGCACCATTTCCGCTTTCTTGGCTTCAATTTCTTTTTTACGATCCGATTCTTGCTCCTTATCCATCTCAGTTTCATCACTGCCTTTGGCCATCATCTGCTTTTGCTTTTGTACAAAAGCGCGCAACTCTTTCAGATTGGAATGATCATACCATAAAGGGGGTCTACTATCATCATTAATATTATAAGTAGGATCAAATACAATACGAAACATATGACTACGGCCCCCTTCGTTTACAATCATCGAAGTATTAGGCGCAGTTTCATGTTCTTTATTAAACTGAATAGAAATCGATTTTTCTTCGCGACGCTTCGGTATATAATATTCGTAGGCCTTATCATCGGCAAAACTTATATTCAACACCTTGTCGGGAAAGTTGATAATAGTAATGCTCTCCTTTCCTACAATGATTTTCTCACCGTTTATGTTCTGCGCATATCCTGCAATAGATATAGATATAAACAGTATTAAAAGATAATGCTTCATTGTCTCATATTTAGTTTTTGAATCATTCAGCTGTCATAAACGGTACTCCAATTGGTACCATCAGTCTCCTGCTGTCCTTCCATCTTAATAACAAAATTTTTAGCCGGGAAATAGGGTTTGATATGAATGTCAAGATGAATTTTATCGCGCTGCATGGTATCTTGCTCAAACCTATTAATACTAAAATTTTCAACCAACTTTCCATTTCCTGATATACTATCCAAAAATTTCACAATCTGCCCCATTAATTCTTTACGAATATTAGCATTGAAATTCTCAAAAGCTCTCCGATTCAAAAAATCCATCAGAACTTTTGTTACATAATCAAACACCCGTACTACAGAATATACCTGCAAACCCAAATTATTTCCATTAAACAATGTTTTGGAAGAACAAGCTATTACTTTTCCAAATTGTTGCATCATGGGTACAAGATGCATACGCTCCAATACAGCCGCCTCACTTTTTTTAAGCGGAAACTTTACTCCTTCTACTCCTTCTACAACTCCAAACTTAGGACCCGCAGCAGGCTGGCTCATTAACAAATCATACATTTTACCGGCAATAGCTCCTGACGGAGGAACATATAGTGGATCTTTCTCGCCTATTTCATGATATATTCTTCGAGCTACCAGCCAGTTACAACACATCATTACAGCTGATTTATGCACATCGCCACTGGCATGCCCCGACATATTGAATACCTCCATCACATCATCTGCATCTTCCAAATTTTCAAAATCAGTAATGATTAGTACTTTATTCTCATAAGCCACTTTAGCCCATTTTTCCACAACCGAATCAGGCCCTAGGTAACCGGGCAACACCAATAGACTATAGTTATTACTTAAGTCAACCCTGTCGTAATGCATCTTTAACTCCTCTGCTATACTATCTGCGAAATGTGTAAAATCGGGTTCCCTAATGTGTTGTGGTTCGCAATTAATGAAGGAAATATTAGCTATTTGTTCCTTACCGGCATTTTTAAAGAATAAGGACAGATTACGATAGGACCTCTCAAGCGGTCGAAGTTCATCGAAGACCTTATAAAGATTTTGATACAATAATATTTCCTGCTCAGCTGCTTTTTCAATACAATATGCTTGTTGATAGTTTTCGGAAGACAGTACTTCTTCCCATACTTCGAGTTGAGCTAACAAATCAGCTCGGGATTCTTTCAAGGAATCATCATTCAGAAAAATATCCTTACGTGCCGGTCGGCTGGGATCTAGATTAGCTATTCCGGGTATCAGTTGCTCGAGATAATGGATCCCTCCTATAGACTTCAGAAGTTCATGAAAGAACACGGTGGTCGGGTCTTGATTCACCAAATTCGGAGGAACTGCATTTTCAGAATATGTTTGTAATGATTCACTCATTTCCTTATTCATTACTAATCATTCGGGTTAAAAGATCCGATACCTTCTGATGGGCTGGATGGTATATGACTGCTTTGCTGCGAGGAAGATGAAGTTGGAGCGGATGATGACGAAGATGATTCCGAACCGGGCCAAGACTTTACTAACGATGTTTCAAATCCACCGTCGTCAATCATTATTTCTCTGCAGGATACTCTGAACTCTATTCTCATAAAATTATCGTCAAAAGCATCAAAAATCTCTTTATAATACACACAAAACGCACCCTTAAAAGCTACTTTTCGTATTACACGCCCGTTGCGATCATAAAACATAGCCACACCATCAGATATATTTTTTCTCGATAGCATCCAATGTATAAGCTGAATGTCGTTAGAAGAAGACTCCACAACAAAGTTGATGATACCGCCATCTGGGGATCCACTAGGATATCCGTAAGCATCTATCGGCTGAAAAAAACTATAATCCATGTGTACGACGCGCCACTTCTCGCCACTATCAGTTGAGCCTAAAAGCAATTTACCAGTTATAGCCATAGTTATTGATTATTTTGAAGTTCTTTAATAGCTGTTTTTATGCATTGCAGTAATCCCTGCTTTGCTTCAGAGTTTTTCAATACACCCCTCAATTTCTCATCAGCTCCAATTAAATGAGCCAGTTTCATATATTCCTCCCTCCTTATCTTTAATTGTCTCAATGTTTTACTTTGCCTGATGACACCCTCAATATCAAAGTCCTCTATGGCATTAAATTTTAAAACCTCAGACTTGTCCATACCCGAATGTGTTTGCAGTCTTACCTCAACTTTCGGGCGGTAATGAGCGAAAACCTCCTGAATCGTTCTCAACCCATGGACGATTTCAGGTCTTACTGGAGACTCATGAGTAAACTTTTCTACAAAAAGTGTTCTGTTTGCAGGCATTTCATTAATAGTCTCCGCTGCGGTTTTATTTCTATGTATTTCTGGTTCCATGGATATTCATTTAGTCATAATTTACAGGCATAGTTAATATAGCTGACCCTTCTGTCAGGTAATCTGCGGCGCCATAAGCCTTCAATCGCTCCATAGCCTGATGAATACACTGTGTGGGCCTTTGCTCATGAGGATGCCAGGTATAAGGATCCCGAATTGTTATTTGCACCCTTACTGTACGTGGACGGCGTACTGCGCGCAGATAGTAATCCCTCTCATCGGTTTCACGATTGTCGAAAGGATTATAATCATCAATTAAACGCCAATGCACCTCATCAATATTGCCGTTAGAATTCAACCAGTCTGTAGAGTCATAATCCCTTTGACGGATAGGTGGTTCCACCCCATCATCTACTCCACGACCGATAATGCTTCCTGCGTCCCAGCGTGGATTTGCTCTTAACTGTGCGTTAATCATCGAAAAAATACGCTCCTGTATACGAGGATTGGCTAAAAACAGAGCTCTCACATCTTCTTCATAGACTGCCCCATTACCATAGCGATAGTGCATTATATGCCGCAACGCATTGGGCTGGGGATCTACTACCGTCCAGCAGAATACAATGTGACCGAATACCACTTCATCATTTCTTGCAAAACATATAATTTCTGATAGGCCCCTAGCTATGCTAATGTCTTCCATAACTTAACGTTTCTATACTCTTATGCTGCTGTTTCTTTTTCTTCTAGTTGTTGTACCGGCTGCACATCATCCTTTTGGGTTGCGCTGCCCTGATATTCGTTTTTTTCTAGATTATAAAAATTCGTATAGCCGATGCTTTCCATATAGTCCAAATAACCGGTCTCCTTATCAATCGTATACAGTATCTCTCCATAAGGCTTTTTTAGCATAATGTTATGCCCGTTATAAATAAAATAAAGACTATTGGCATCCTTGTGAATGGGATAATTATTTTTATTCAGATACCCTTTCACACGATTTAGTTCTTCATTAAATCTGCTTAAAGACTTCTTTAGACCAGGCTCTTCTTCGGTACCCTCATCAAAATCGAAATTCCCTTTGATACGTCCCATCAAACTCTTTAATGGATTAAAAGCCGCGTCGGCACTGATTTTATCCAAAAAGCTCTGTGCCCCTCCCAAAGGAATGTACTGTAGCAATGTTGCATAAAATTTTTCCTTCGAGGGCATCATAGGAAGCAGCATGGCAGTAATAACATCAGCCACTTTTTGTCGAATTTCAGGAGTTACATTCTTATTATTCAAATCGAGATCCCCCTCCTTCGTAGCAGCTGCTATATTATCCTTACAAGTGCTAATCATCACACTGGCTTGATCATAAAATATTTTTTCTGCAGATGAAGCTATAGCATCCGGGGATTGTGATTGTTGGGATTCTTTCTGCTTGCGTTCAATTTCTTTTGCTCTTTCAATTACTTTTTCTATATAAGAATCTACAGGCAAAGTTTTAATTTGCACATCTGCAGGTTGCAAAATTTTCTTTACTCCTGCTCTTTCTACAATTTTATCAAACAACTGAGCTGTGGTTTCGCTATCGAATCTAAACAGGCTTAACATCGAGGTTAAATGATCTACCAGTGGACAAAGGAAGTTGAACAGTTTAGCAATATTAATCCTCGATGTATCTAACGAAGTCCCTTCCCGAACATTTTTCAATTCATCAATAAAGGCTTCTAAGCGTTGTACACTTTTGGAAGGAATCTGATCCATTCCATTGAGCATCTCTCCAAACTTAGGTAAATCCGGAGGTTTCACTAAACCGGGAAATGCATTCACTACTGTCTTAACGGCCTCTATACATTCACTAATCAGAGATTTAATATCATCTTTACATTGCTTAAGTTTATCAATATTTCCCTTATTATCATGTCCAGTACCAAACCCATCAATACTCAACAGTCTGCCCAAGGTTGCAACCAGCTGTGTTTTTATTTTTCCTGTAAACACTGAAAGAAGATTACTGTTGCATTCGGCAATGACCTTTAATAGTTTATCGTTAGGTTCAAAATATGAGATAGCGTAATGAGTAAGATCGTAAGCATTTCCGAATGAATAAATTTTCCCTTTATCCCTTAAAGCTGCCTCCCTATCAAATACATGGGACTGCTTATACAATGGTGTAGCGATATAAATCACAGATTGCACCCACCATTTTTTCTTGAAATCGGCCTCCTTACACAACTCCTTAATACACTCATTGGCTACATTGCCGCCTTGTCCTAGTCCTACGAAATGAAAACAGGCGGTATAATCCTTCCAAGCGCTTATCTTGCTCTTTATTTCATTGCACAATTTCTTTCCTTCCTTCTTCCGACCTTCGGCATCATCGGCATCAAACTCAAAGAGCACCACCTCGTTATCCGTATTCAATTTATTGGCCAGCTCCTCTTTCATCTTTTTAATATACTTATCCCACTCGCTGTAATCCTGAAAATAATTATACTCCTTATCCACCTTTTTTTCCGGCTCCTCTTCTTCTTTAAAAAACAAATTAACACCTGAGATGGAAGATGCGGCATTTTCCACTGCAGAAGCGACACTGTCCACCTTTGAGGTCACACCTCCAAGCATAGCATCAGCCCCCACTATACCGGCCGGCATATAGCGGACAAATACCAGCATCTGCTTTTTTTCATTAATCTGATATGTCTGTTCTGTTTGTGTGCCGCTCATTCGAATATTTGTATTTTAACAAAGCTTAAATAGCATGACATTGTGTTACAAACAGCCTTCCTATTGTTTAAAACGCACTCTACAATCGGCCTTTGTATATCCCGATATCGTTTCCGTTTCTCCATTGCTATTTGTCTTGCCTTCATGTATCTGCCCATCAGGAGTTTCAATTTCATATCGCACCCCCTCCATAGGTCTATTTGCTTCGTCGACAAGGGAAAATTTCGCTGAGAAATCTTCTCTCTTTGTCCTAGCCGCATTGTCGCTACCGTCTTCTGCTGCTTTCTGCAGCGATTGAGAGTTAGCTACCTTCTGTGCCTGCTGTGCTCCCATTTTACCCACAGTGGAAGGATCGAAAGCTCCGGGAGCAGCAGCTCCACCACCGCCTCCTCCTCCGGAACCGGTATCACCTATCAATACCGTAAAACACCCTTGTACAATGGTACCCCCATGAGCTGTAGTATCCCCCATTCTGGCAGCAGGCATACCTCCAATGAGCACGGTGCCACTACCGCGTATAATTACATCGGGAGGCCCTGTACAGGCACACATAGTTCCCATCGTTGCGGCGGGCAAACCCTGAATCAGTACAGTGGGAACACCGGCAGGCAGTACGGGTCCGCCCACATGTGGTACTACCCCATTTACCACAGGGCATACATGCATATCTCCTACTCTTGCTGCTGGCTGTCCCATAATATTTTTATTCTATAAAAAATCTTCTTTTTCTTACAGGCGGCTTTTCCGATTCCTTTTGCTCTGATTGTTCCGATTCCTCCGGTTTTTGCGCTAATGAAGAAGCGGATGCCGGCGTATTTATTGTTACGACATTATTAGCATTCTGTTGCGACAATACTATCGGCGGCAATACCTCCGATTGCAAAACTTGCATAGCGGTGGGCACATAAAATTTTCCAGCTTGCCATTTAAGAAAATATTCAAGTTGCTCACTTTCGGTATAAAAGCAAGAAAAAAACTCAAAAAACTGCTGTCTTTTCTTTTCTTCCCACTGCGGCAGATTGCGTAATAACACTCGCGCATCCCATACTCTGAAAAAGGATCTATCCGACCCGGGCCACTGATAAATATAGTATTGAAGAAATCGACATACCTCTATCAAAGGTTCTTGAGTTTCCAATAATATCGAATGATCAAGCTTTACGAAAGGATCCTGCTTTAATTCGAAACAGTTATCTTCCACTACAAAAAGATAAGGAGCCGCATCCCAGATAGTTTCATCCTCAGTTTCTGCAAATAGTGAAATATATTGTGTATAATTTCTTAGCAGTTGCACCAATGTGTAGGTACCGTTTAACGCTGTATCGTAACATAAATACTTCATCCTTCATTAATTAATCAGAACTAATGCTCCTTTTACAGCTGTTGTCGCATTCCCCTGAATAGAAGTCTGCACTCCTTTTACTTCAGTAATCTGGCCTTCTGCTTTAAAAGAAATATCACCTTTAAGCTCAACGTTCATTGCTTGCACTTTACAATCTCCAAGAGTAGAAGACACTTGTAGTTCCTGCTGTGCTTCAAGATTCATCTCGCCACTAGCCTTAACATCGACCTTACCTCCGGCCCTTATGTTTACATCCCCATCTGCCTGAATATTAATATCACCCTTTGACTTCATCTCTATTTTGGGACCATCTTTAAATAAGCGAAATTCTGCAACCATCTGCCCTCCCGATCTAAGGCCTAAACTCAAATCCTCTCCATTATGAAGAATAATAACACTGTAATTATCTGAATCCTGCGTTGATTGTATTGCTGCCTTTTGTTCGTTATCATTCAGCACTAGACTGACGACGTTTTTAGGTGATTGATTGAAGCTGTCAGCTATAACAAGCACACCTTCATCATCATTTATATCTAGCCGTCTTCCGCTGCGCGAACCAATACGTTTAACGTGATTACCTACTTCTGCAAGTCCCGGAAGATTTCTTTGCGTGTAAACTGCACCACTCACGAAAGGCAGCTCTACATTATTATCCCAAAAAGACACCATTACCTCATCATCTACTTCAGGCAAAAAACGGAACCCTCTATCCCTGCCGGCATGAGGCACCAACATGCTTATCCAAGGACTTTTTTCCTCCGATCCCATCCACGGGAATCTAACTTTGACACGCGCTAATCCAGCATCATCTTCGTTATCGGTAACAATAGCAGGTTGAGGTGTAGCCCTAGTTATGATCAAGGGATTCGTATAAGGCGGTACCGGAACTTCGGCCGGAACAGCCGTAAATGAATTTGAATAATTAGCAGGATTACCAGAGGAATGCGTAATGCGAATAATAATATAATCTTTGCCTTCCGCAGATGAGTTTTCCTTTATTTTAATAGTTCCCCCGACACGTAATTTACTATTTCGGGTGCGCCCCGTAATTTCTACTGCAGATGCAATGATAGCTTGCTGCTCCAGCCTTAATTTATCTGAAACAACATCCTGATTAAATCCTGATGGAACATACAGGCTACCTGGTTCTTCCTCGATAGCTCTAAAACCTGCCTCCTCCGAAGCCTGGAAGATAGGATTATCAGGAGCGGTTTCTCTTGTATTTACCTCTATTACTTCGCTCCTGAATATATCAGTAGTAACCATCCCCTTAGGACTACGCACCAATTGTGCGCGAAGATCCAGATTGGAAATATCGCCAGGCAATGTTAGCTCAACGATCTCATCTTCGGAACGTTTTCCAAATTTCAAATGCTCTCCATCATAGTACATCCATTCCCCGAAACGAATGGCCAAATAACACAAAAACTCAAAAAGGGTTTGATGATACTGAACAATATAATGCAATTCTTTGGTAGTAGAGGGATCTTTTTCGATGCTATTTTTAAGATCAGAATGTTTGAAGGCCTTATCAATAATATCAGAAAGCGTCTGCTTATAATAAGACTTACATACTTTTAACTCATCCACCTTACAAAAAATACCTTTCCCCGAAATTTGAAACTCGTGATATTGTTCATCAATCATGGTAGAGTTTACCTCACATACAATTCCTTTAAATGTATGATTATTGTTTCCATCTACATCCTTAAAAGTAATGACAACATCCTTCCCAAGAACCCTTCTCTTAAAATCAATAACACTACTAAGAATATCTTCAGAAATTGCAGGTTGCAATGAAAAACTAAAATGATTTACATTTAGCAACTCTTCATGCAACTGCAATGAAGAGAATACAATTGGCCTATCCTCATTATAATCCTGAATAACAACTTCAACATTGGTAAATAAAGTACTTTCAGGCATATGCTTTTATTTTTATATACTTCCAAGGATACAGCGGAAGTAGGAGCGGTAAACATTTTCTCAAGTGAATACGGGCCTACAACTTTCATTTTCGAAGTACCCTAATTGATGATGTAAATTTAGACCATCCGCAACCTTTCCTCCATCACTAAAAATAGTGATGGAAGGGCTGTACAGTTTAGTATAATTTTGAAATCAAACTAAAACATGAAGGAAGTACTGAATAAATCTCTTTCAAAAAGCGATGAAAAATAGCTCAAATAATCTGATAACCAACCCTCCATTTACTGCAGAAACATTGTTTGTTTCCCTGCTTGAGGCCGGATTAGATACAGAGCAAATTAAGGTACAGCATAATGGCAGTTTCAAAAGACGTTACAGCCAGGATGTTGAAATGGTAGAGATTGACGAATGTGACAATAAATCAAAGGCGCTGATTAGCCTAAATAGAGATGGGTTGTATGATGTACTTCCCGAAGGATTATTTCATCAGACAAAAGGTTCTAGTAGAGTAAATAGCGTAGAGGGAGCGGTAGAGGAACATAAACAGTATAAAGAAGAAGAAAAATTTGCGCGCAAATTTTTCGCACCCTTAGAGCAAATGCTGTTTTTGTATAAGGCAATGGCAGAAAATGCCGAACGCAATATTTTACGTGATTTGCAAAATGGAAAACTCAATAGTTCTTTTTATGAGTTTTGGAACATTAGCGAAAACCTTCCCACAGCGCCAGCTGCGCGCTTATTGCGTTTAATGCCATACGCCTCCTTAATTAAGGGAGACAGAGAAAATACTGAAGCTGCGCTTAGTTATTTACTAGGCAAACCTGTGTGTATAACAGTAAATGAGCAAATACAAACAGAAGTTTTTACCGATACACGCAGATTAATCGATATGCGGTTGGGAGTGGATACAGTAATTGGTGCGTCATGCAGAGAGGTGCAGGTGATCTGGAATTGCACAATCAACGACATTCTTCATTCGGAACTGGAAGCATTTGCACCGGACATGGCAATGTATAATATCCTGAATCGCTTCACCGAGATTTTTATTCCTCTGGATGTAGAGTTAAGATTCGACTTTTTACCAGCGAATCAATCCTTGGAAGAAACTTATAGTAATGTATTGGGAGTAGGTTGTTATCTATAATCCCCTAAAAAAACGGATAATATGGCTTTGAAATTTTTTCTGATTTTTGCCGGAGCATTTTTAGCCTCCTCGGTGGTAGTGATGACACTAATTAAACCACTGAGCAGCAGCTTTGGCAATTACGGGAAAAAACCGTGGATTTTCAATTTTGTATCATCAGCAATCGCTTCCGGAGTAGCATTCGCCTCTACCTACCTTACCCAAAATCAGTTTATCTCCTTTTGGATTTTATCTACAACATTCTTACTCTTTGGCATCGTCATCGTATTGATGGTTCATAAAAAATATTTTAAAGTACGACACGATAATCGCACCAAGCAGTTTTTTGCGGAACTATTGTTTCATATCTCAATAATACTACTAACGGTAGCCATTTTCTCCTCATTGCAATATTTTCTAAAAGACAAAAACTTCATGTACTTTCCCATGTTGTTATGTCTTCTTTTTTTACTGGTTCCCTTTTTATTACTACACACTTTTGATGCGGCCTTCGCTATCCCACAACCGGTATATAATTTTTGGCGATACCCATTACACCAACCCATAGAACTACCCGAAGAGGATGAAAATGAACGTTTATACGTAATCGGCTTGGAGATACCTAAGAAAGTATCAGATCTACAACGGACCTATTTTACCGTAAAAGCTCCAGAGAATATGCCACTAGGGGAACTTTTTTATCACTTTATCAATGATTATAACAAAATCCAGAGCGAAAAACCTATATCATATGAAACAGAGGGAGAGGCGCATGAGTGGACTTTTCGCACTAAACCCAAATGGTACAACCGCTCCCGAATCCTGAATCCGGAGCTTAGCATAAAATATAATAAAATAAAAGAAAACGCAGTTATTATCTGCGAGAGAGTGCCATAATACATAACTAAGCAAATATGGAAATGAGAAAAGATTATCCACATATTAACTGGACCGACGGTATGAAGCTGAATAAGGACCTGTTCATTGCACAGGACAATGCTCATACCGCTACAATGCACAACCTGATATCATCGACCCTCTCGCCCGTACGATATGGCTTACTCCCCGATGAAGACAACTTTAACGTTGAAATAGCCGTTGACAACCAGAACACCGCCAGAGTAAGTATCATTTCCTGCAAGGCAATCACTAAAGGCGGTGTATATATCAGCATTGCTCCCTCCCCTTCTAGCGAACAGGGAGAAAGTGTTCTATCTTTTTCGTTAACGCTGCCTTCTACGACAAGTGACACCTGGTGGGTTGCATTAACGGTTCAGCCCTACGAACGCATTCCATATGGCACAATTGACCCCACAGAAAATCCACCTAGGCATCCTTATGTAAAGCCGGTATATAACGTGCAGCTTGTATCAGATCATGAGTTCCATCAATATGCATATAACCCTTATGCATTAATTATAGGAAAACTCATACCCACGGGAAGCGGATTAAGAAATGATGAAGAATATATTCCTCCCTGTATTAGTACAAATGCTTTACAGGATCTAATACAACTACATGCAGAGTTGGATGTGTTTTTATCGAATCTAGAGCAAGCCTGTTCACAAATCGTTCAGAAAATATACCGCAAGAGTCAGCAAAATGAACTATCCGAGCTAGCTCAGTTTTGTTGCGACCGTCTATCTCTGTATCTAGGCAAAGCGATAACTGATTTTCGGTGGTTTTATCTCTATGAATCACCAGTTAAAATGATTAGTGACATTGTAGGGCTCGCCAGAGTACTAAAAAATACTATAGACCTGCGTATTGGCTCCGGTAAAGAAGAGCTAATGAATTATCTGAGTGAATGGAGCGAACTCAAACAAGGAGAACTGGAAGCACTACTGACTCAAATGGCCAGCATGAAATATAACCATAATGACATAAATCAAAATATCATCAATATCATTCAGTTTGCAAAAGTAATAGGCAGATTATTTACAACGCTCAGTAATCTTGAATTCATCGGCAAGAAAAAAGAGGCCGGCATTTTTGTGAAAGAAGGATACATCAGCGAACCAGAGAGCAATACAGCTCCCAAACCGAGAAGAAGATTCTTCGGCTAGTATTAGCCTGACTGCCAATCATAATATTTGAATTAATGAAATGATTATAAAAAATTAAACATGAAACCCTTGAATGCTCAGGAACGATCCAAAGCTTTTGTTCGATTCTTATTGTTTTTCATTTTAACCTTACTGGTTATTGTTACTGCCGTATTCTTTGGCATGAGAATCCCATATGCAGAAAATGAAAAACTGCAACAACAATTGGCTGCTGTAGGCAAAGAAAATCATTTTAGAGACGATTTCACTACTGCCATGACAGAAGCACAGGAGCTTTTGGAATCGGTGAATATGGATCCGCAAAAATCAGGACTATTGGACGGACGTATCACACAGAAGATTCAGGAAATGGATGCTATGGTTTCCAAAAGTGATATTACTTCTAAGCGCTTATATACGCAGGTGATTAAAATATTAACGGATGCACAATCGGATAAAAGAGGTTTGCGTGCTGCTAGCAATAAAGACTCGGTAGTAGCTATGTATAATTTACAAATACAGGAATTGAAGAATTCTCTTGCAAAATGGCAAGAATCATATAACCAGTTACAGATGCAAAACCTGATATTAAGACAAAGACAATAATTCATAATAAAGCATAAGTTATGCACCGTTCTATTTCTAAAAGATGGGCTGGACTCGACTATAAAGTATGGATATGCTTTATCATCTCACTATTGCTGTCGGCAGGTTTACTTGCATACAAAATATTCACTTATGTACCCTGTCAGGATTTCAGCATCATAACCTCCAGTAATATTAAACACCCTGAAGCTCAGAATACCCAAACTTTCTATGTAAACGAACAAATCACATTTACAGTATCCATAAGAGATACAAAACAATCAGTAACTTGGGATTTTGACGACCAGTCAACCTCTCAAAAGGGTGCAACAGTTACACACACATACCTAAAAGAAGGATATTATCTGATCAAAGCCATTCTCAACGGCAAATGCATACAGTCCCTTAACATCAGAATAATTCAAAGCAATACATCTACACTCAATACTATTCCTGCTGTAAACCCCATCATATCCGCAGACATTGTAACCGTAGGTGATGAGGTTGTATTTAATAGCACAGCAGCAGGAGCGAATTACGAGTGGAGTATTGAAGAATTACCTACAGAACCCAAGCAAATCACCAGTCAGGCAAAATTCATTTTTACAAAGCCTGGAAATTATACTGTAGCATTAAAGATTGATGACAAAGTATACAGAAAAATTATTCAGGTAGATGATATACTATCTACCATCGGCACAGGGGCTGCATTACCGCCTGTATCCAAAGCAGATCTTCCTCCAGTACCTCAAGAACCATTGCCCCCGTTAGTTGAAGATCTTCCCAAAGAAACACCGAAAGAAATGCCAGTAGTCAAGCAAGAACCTGAGCCGCCCGCAAAAACGTATGACCAGTTGCCTGAACCAGCCATTAAAGCAATGATCCAAGGCGTGATAGACGGCAAGAAAGACATCGAAGATTTCAACAATATTCTTTGTAACGGTGCAGGCACCAAAGTGGTAGCGAATGATGAAGCCACTACTTTCGCAGCACTTTGCAACGAACTTAAAGAGAAAAAAGGAGTATTAATGCTCAAGAAGAAAAGAAAGATAGAATCTTTCAAAGTTGTTCGGGATGAAACCTCCGGTAACTGTGTAAAGATCATTTATATAAACTATAAGTAAGATGGCCCATATTACATATCTGAAATTGCCAATACGTTTTAAACAGTTTTTTGAAAATAAAAAACTACAATCTTGCAATTTATTGGACTCAGTATATAGAAACCTTCATTTACTTATCACTACCATGCAAGGCGAAAATAAAAACGACCCTTTGTATGGATCGCACTTCTGGGAAAGCGACTATGATACGCATCTTGCCAATGATGTTCGTAGGGAAATGATCATCAACAGTCTAAAGACTCAAATAAGCTTATATGAAAAAAGAATTACTGAGGTTACTGTTGATGTAAATGTACGATTATCAAATGCGTTCTTGGATGGCATGGAAATACAGAAAAAGAAAATTGAAATCGTTATAAAAGGGAAAATAAAAAGAAGCATGGAGCCTTTTACATTCATGACAGGTTTCTTTATCAGCCCCTATAACCTAGATTAAACTATACCAGCATATAAATCATTCAATTCATGAAAACAGAAAGCAGGGAGCAGATAAAAGACAGATTAGTTCGGCTAGCAGCTGAACAATGGAATCTTGATGAAAATGAAATAGAAGCCAATTTTGACCCCTTATTAATTTTAATTTTTGATGCGGTAGCAGGAGAAATTGAACAGATCGGCTATCGCATTCGTGATATCCAGAATAATCTGCTTAACGAGCTTTCTTCCTTAATGCTGCCGCAATCGCTACTGAATGCGAAGCCTGCTTCCTGTGTTCTTACTGCACGCCCCAATGGTGATACAGCAATATTAAAAAGCGAAACCAATTTTAGCACAACTGTAAGAGTAAGTCGGGCTGATGAAGTAGCAAAGGATGCCGATATTAATTTTACCCCTATAGGCGAGACCAAATTAATCAATGTACAATTGAGCCATATTCGTATTGGTGGGAAATTATACAGATGTGACAACAGTGGTAAGAAAACCTTGATCCACGATGAAGGGAATAATCTCATGTCGCATGAAATTCATTTTGCATTGCAGACTAACGGCTCTGTAAACTCGCTTGCCGGCTTGCAGTTTTTCTTTGATTTAAAAGGTCATTCTGAAGCTCACAACTTTTACTTCACCTTACGTGAAACACAATTACTGATTAACGGTAATCCTACCCCCATTGATATGGGGTATTATAAAAATACTCAGTACGAAGCAACTTTAAAAGATGTTTTTAATAAAGACAGCGATTACTCTTTAAAACTACAGCGCGAAACAGCAGCTATTTATCGCAACCAGTTTATCACGATTGATGAATCGGCTGATCCTATAAGTACTAATACAACTCCACATCCGTTACTAGAAAATCTTCCAGAAAAACTGCAGCAAGAAATTCACACACCTAATGTCGTATATGGCACTTTTCAATTAGGTCGACCTTTTGCTCCAGAAGTAACAGAGCGTTTACAAATAGTTGCAAACGCATTTCCGGCAATCAATCGTAAACTGGAAAAAATTTACCATAAAACAGAAAAATGGCTCAATATTATTCCATTGCTTATCCATGGAAGTTATCTAGACATACACAGCATTGAAGGTAGCAACGGAATGAAATATCGCTTACAGTCTGCCCATTATGATAATAAGGTAGAAGAGGGCGAAGCAATTATACGTGCTGCTCGTATCAGCAAAAGCAGTAGCGCCGATATCCGCAATGCACTCAAAAGCCTAACAGAAGCCATACGAGATGAAAGTGCTTATTTCAGCCGAATCAGTAATGATTTTATCAGTTCCCGCTTAAACGAGATTTCGCGTATCCTTAGACGATTAGAAGATCAAATTCAATTATCTAAAGATGAAAAACCTTCCTTCAGGTATGTTTTGCTCCGATCCAAGAACCCCGGCGAAACCGTTCAAGTATCCTACTGGAATACATCACCACGGGAGGCCGGATTTGTGAAAGCCCATTTACAGTTCAGGCCTTTTCAGCACAGCCTCACAGAGGTTTCATCCTGCTACTCAGTAACTACTGCTATTGGCGGCAGAGAAACACTAAGTGATTATGCACAAAAGCAAATGCTTGTACGACAACTCACCTCAAAAGGCAAAATCATTAGTGTGGAGGATATACGACTATTATGTTTTGAGCTATTCGGCCCGCAATTGAAAAAAGTAGCTGTACAGAAAAGCATGCATGTACTGCCCGGTAAAAATTCAGGATTCTCTAGATTTATCGATATACAATTATATCTATCAAAGCATAATTTTAGTGATAACGAAGTCGCTTATTTAGAAAAGCAACTTCGCTATCAACTGGAAACAGAGGGCTGCTTTGCTTATCCCTTTACAATTACCATAAAGGAAACTAAGGAGTAACAAACCTTAATTATACACCTTCTTAAATATCATCTCTACAATATTAAACTTTATCTAAGCTCCTTTTGTACCGCTAATGCGAGTTGCTTATGAATGGTAGCTCCCATATGCGCCGCATCCAACGATAAAACCTTATCCAAATATTCGTGAGCCTTACTAAGCTCGTTTAAACCTAAATAACCTAGCCCCATAAGATAATAACAATGAATACGGTTTCTCATATTAAGATCATCATCAAAAATCATTAGATCTGGTAATGACACTGCGAAGAAATCGATTTTTACATCATCATTAATATGCTGTTCTCCATATTCAATCAATCGTCTAAACCTTTGTTCAGCCTCTTTGTGTTTTTTCAGCTTTAGCAATGCCATGCCCTGATAAAAGATTTTATCAGGTTGCTGATCATTATAAAAAATGGCGGGGGCTGGCTCAGAGAGTCCAATAGATGCCTCTTGCCAATATTTGCGGGCGCCATCGGTATTTCCCTTCGCCTCTTCCACACATCCCAACCAATAATAAATATCATTCTCTTGGGCTCCATACAATTTCCCTTCGCCCAGGTTAGGAGGATAAATAGTAGCCTGCTCCAATAGCTGCTTTGCCAAATCTAGTTGTTCATTGTCTAAAGCCTGTTTAGCCAACTCCACATGAATGACAATATGCTGTTGGGGCGTTTTACCTTCTCCTCCTTCCCAAGGGTGAAAGTTTCGGGATTTCAAGAGCCGACCGGCCTCCTCAAATTGACCTAATAGCGTATGCAATCCTATATACTCAATAAATAAATCATCGCGATCACGTACTTGTTCCGGATATTGATTAAGATAAGAAAGGCGTTCTTTGGGATGTACATTCAACCGTTTTTTCAATTGATCCAGTTCAAACAATATGCGAGAATCGCTAGGATCGGCATCAAATGCCTTCTGAAACAAATGTAATGCCCCTTCTTTCTTGTTGAACTTATTATAATATGCAATCCCCAAGTTGCGATTAGCTGTTGGGAAATCAGGATTGATGCTCAACGAACGCTCCCAGCAACCGCGCGCAAGATCATACAGACGTTTCCCATAGTAATAGTTGCCTAAATAATACAAAGCCTTATAATCTTCCGGATTTCTCTCCACTGCACTATTTAAAACAGCAATATCTTCAATACGATTAGGAAATACTCCATCAGGGCTTAATTCGAAGGCTTTACCCAACCACTGCCTACCTTCTTGCTCATTGGAAAGAAGGTAGTAGAAGTAAGACAAATAATAACAAATCAAAGGATCCGAAATATTACCCGCCATTAAAGAGAGAAACGCAATAGCATCTTCATACAAACCTGCATCAGCATATTGCAGAGCAATTTCAATATATGAATAGCTTCTATCACGCATCAATGTACGTAGTTGCTGCAATTCGCTTACTGCCGAAGATTCCTTACCATTTTGACGTAGCAACAAACAGAGCTCAAACCGTGCAGCAAAATCAAAAACATCCAATTCTAAACTTTCCTTCAGTAGCTCTTCAGCTTTTGCTATTTCGTTCATATTTCGCAGAGCAACTGCCTTGATATGTCTCGCCTTATGGCTTTTATAATTTCTGAGAATAGATTTATCAGCATGCTCCACACAAGTTTGCCAATATCTTTCTTTAGCACTGAGGTACGCCAATTGAAGGTATGCATTATCCTGCATGGCTGCATTCCAGGTGCTTTTATAAAACCATTCCTTTGCCTCCTTCAGCTTACCCAAATACTTATAACAAAGTCCTAAATTATATAAAGGCTCGCCATCGTACGGATTAGGATTTTTGCTTGTCAGTTTATCTACAGCGGCGATCAAGTAAGGCAAAGCTGTATCAAACGCTCCGCGACGCAGGTACCAAAGTCCTAAGGCATTATTACAGCGAATATCTGTAGCATCTCGCTTTAAAGCTTCCTGATAATAATCCAAAGGAGAATAAGTAGCATGCCTATACTGCTCCAGATGCAAGCCAGACAGGTAAAGCTCTTCTAATGTATCAATAGCTTCGGGTTCAGGTATAGGTTTTGCCGGATCAGGTATTGCTTCGGTATTTCGCTTAACCGGTTTATAAGAGATCAACACATTATCTTTATCATCCAATACTTCTACAAAAAGTCGGGTTTCCTCTATGGATGGGTCAAGCGAAAGATGCTTCTCAAAACTACTATGAGGCGACAGCATTACATGTTCTGCAAACAACATCTTATCATCCAGATGTAAACGAACAGTGATCGGTCTTTCTTGAGTTACATACACTTTTACATCAACCGCACCCTTATCACATTCCAGATTCACCATAGCATCGATCGATGCATTTTTTACGTACCCAATATTTTTATACGGCATGAAGTACTGCTTAAACTCTCTCACCTCATTAGGCATAATCCAGCTAAAATCAGGCTGATTGTCGGTATATACACCGCACATCAACTCAAAGTAAGGACCATCTTCGTCAGTAAGCTGACGATCCCAGGCTTTACCAAACTCCCCGCAGCCCCAAGTCCATTGCTTCTTACCCGGGCTAATGTAATGATTAGCTACGTGCATAATACCAGCCTTCTTCTTATGATGATATCCCCCTACAAAATCAAATGCACTATTCACTGCCATATATGAAGTAGGAACCGGTATGTTGGTATAAATAGAGATATCGGTTCCCGGAGAATAATCCACCTTGTAATACGTACCCGTAGCAATAGGAAAGGAACTTACATCGCGTTTACCATGATCATACACCGCATTTACATCTGGTGGAAACACACTTTGATAGTGTTCATCAACGGATACAGCAGGATTTGCCCACCACAAAAAGGTTTGAGGAAAAGGAGTACGATTATAAATTTTCGCTTCTAGTTCTATGTAAGCTTTATCCGGATATAAAGTAAATCCCAAAGCACACTTAGTTCCAAACATCCTTTCGTATTCATTCACCCATATCGTCTTACTTCCATCTTTATTGTCTACAATCGTAAAATCAGTAGCATCAAAAGTAGTAGGCCTATGATGCTGTGGCCAATTAAACTCAATTCCTCCACTAATCCAAGGGCCTAATAGGCCTACCAATGCAGGCTTAATGACGCGATTATGATAAACGAAGTGATAGTCATTGGTTTTATCATAAGCCATTTGGATACGTCCTCCTAATTCGGGCAATATCATTACTTTCAAATACTCATTTTCAATAAACAAACCAATCCATTGTTTATCTTCTTTTTCATCATATACTTTGTCAATAACCTGATAAGGATACACTACTCCACTACTCCCCTGATAAACGCGCTTCTCCAGAAACATAGGATTCTTATCAGGAGCTCCAATCTTGTACGTAGGAATAGTCACTAACTCCTGCCAAGCTTTTACTTCCATAACAACTTATTTGAACTATTAAAATGAACAATCAAAAATCAATGCCCGGCATAAACGGCATCCATATCTTCCAGAGATTTACCCTTAGTTTCCTTGACACGAATCCACACAAACAGTGCTCCCAGAAGGCAAATAACACTATAGATATAAAAAGGTGTATAAGTACCCATATTCTTAGAAAGAATAGGAAATGTAAAAGTGAGCACAGCATATGAGAGCCATAATGCTAATACAGCAATCGAAGTAGCAGCGGCCCTTACTTTATTAGGAAAAACTTCTGCTATCAATACCCAAGTTACTGGTGCCAATGTCATTGCATATACTCCTATGGCCGCCAGTAATGTCCATGATGCCGTAGCTGATCTACTTTGCAACAATAATGCACTGATTACATATAAAACCGTAAGTCCTAATGATCCAAATAACATGAGAGGCTTACGGCCCAGTTTATCCACCTGCCACATTGCAATCAGGGTAAAAATCATATTTACCAAACCGATAAATACAGTCTGCTTGAGTTGGTCATCTTGGGTAAATCCCACACTCTCAAAAATGCTAGAGGTGTAATTAAAGACTACATTAATTCCACAGAGTTGCTGAAATACAGCTAAAACTATCCCTACCATAACGGCTGGCCATACCGCTTTACGGAAAATAGCGCCATAATCAATTCGGGTGTCTGTATTAACTGAATTCCTAATCTGCGTTACGGTACTCAAAATCTCATTTTCAGGATATCCGATTTTATTTAAGATAGCTTTTGCACGATCAAACATTTGGGCTTTCACTAGCCAGCGTGGGCTTTCAGGCAACCACAATACACCTATTAAGAATAATGCAGAAGGCACTGCACCTAACCCCACCATCCACCGCCAAGCATCTTCCCCAACATTTCGCAAAGAATAGTTTACCAAATTGGTTACAAAAATGCCTATAACAATGGTCAATTGATTTATAGCTACCATTCTGCCTCTTATAGTTGCCGGAGCAATTTCCGCTATATACATAGGAGATAAAACAGAAGCCATCCCTACGCCAATCCCCGCTGCAAATCGAGAAAAAACAAACAGGGCACTACTATTAGAAAAGGCCATACATAATGAGGATATAAAAAATATACTAGCAGCCAGTAAAAGTCCTTTTTTACGTCCAAACCGATCCGATATACTTCCGGCTATAATACATCCTAGCATACACCCTAAAGCCAAAGATGCAGTTGCAAATCCTTCTTGTACCTCATCAAATCCAAACTGAATCTTCAGAAACGGCAATGCGCCAGCAATTACGGCAAAATCAAAACCGAACAGATATCCCCCCAGTGCCGATATAAAAGCAATTCTGACAATATATGCCGTGTTGTATTGAACTTTCTTCATCATGATGGCAATTTTATAGCAAGCAAAACTCAATATTCATAATCAATTATTCCTTTTCTATGTGTAGCCTCTTATGCAAATTTGGTAAGAATAAAAGGTCAAAAAAATGGAGCGTTTTAGGAAAAAAATGGACTTTATTACATAACAAGCATCCACTCCCACATTACTTTACTAATACCCTTAAATCATCCACTGTTATAGAAACCGAGGGATTGAAGGACTTACTCTGCATATACTTCTGTAAGCTATAACGTAATTGTCTTGCTGCAGGACGCTCCTCCAATTTATCTGCAATATTTAAGGAAGTCAATAATAGTCTACCCTCTCCCACCTTCGCCTCAATTATATTGGCCATCTTTCTATTCTTAAAGAAATTATCAATTACGCGTACTACGGGAGTTATCTCCGGCAAATTGTCAATAATCATCGTCTTAGATGATGTAATCAGGTCCCACCATTGCCAATCACAATAAAAATCAGTGGGGAAGTATTTAAGTGCAGGATGCTTTGGATTACAGAGGATTCCCATAGTACCTGGCTGGTCGGGGAAATGTACCGGGCTCCAGAATACAGTAGCAAAACGACCTTGCACTCCTTTCAATGTAGAAGTATCCGGATTTAATAAAACTTTCTTCCCTTCTTCCAGCATTTTCAAGGCATCACTTACTGAACGCGTAAAAAATACATCAGCATCATTCAACGCTACACTATTGGGATAGACCCAAACATTCCACTGATTTTTATATGCAGTACCTTCAATAGAAAGCTCTATAGAAAGTTGTGTTGCTTCGCTAAGCTGGTTTAAGGGGAAAGATATACGCCCTACCTCATTACCGCTTCCTATATCAATTTTACTGGCGTGCCATTGAGTACGATAGACCACCTTACCATCAGCATTTTTAATAACGCACTGCACTACAGTATTCGTTAATGAGGATGCACTATAGTTAGCGATCTCTGCAAGAGCTTCAAAAATTTCATTATTACTATAAATTGCTTTGGGATAACGAATCAAGGGTACTACAGAAGAACAGTACATTCTGTGACGTTCGGGAGTAATCAATTGCTTGCTATCCCAGAAAGCATCAAGAATACCCACCAGTGCCGTACCCTGCCCAGGAAAATCATGCAAATCCAGCAATTGAAATCCACTAATGCCTTTGGTTTTCAAAGCGCGTTCTATCTCTTCCTTATAAAGGTTAGCAGAAAATATACCACTAGCCAGGGTAAAAGAGTCTGCAAGATGTAGCAATTGCTTCTTTCTTAAATCATGTCTGATGGTTTTAAAATTCAATGGATCTAATACTCCGGTATACTTCTCAATTTCACCTAAGCGGGGATACACAGAATATTGTCCAATTTCATGAGTAATTAAAGGCACCGGCAATCCTTTTACCGCATCGATATAATCCTTTGTAAAGTCAGGAGAGTGTGTATTAAATATCCCCTGACCTCTCACCCAACCGTTTTTGGTATACTGAGTGATAAAGTAATCATCTACAGGTTCAGGCCACCTCCCGTGATCTTTTTGAAATGTAAATGTAGTAGAAGTGTATAAATGACGAGGGTCCTGTTTTTTAAGCTTTGTAACCATCCCTGTCAACCAGTCAAAATCCCCCTGCAACTCATTCCCCATCGACCACAAACAAAATGATGGGTGGTTTCCGTATTGCTGAATAATACGTTGGGCTTCTTCCTCTAAAAAACGTAATGTTTCGGGGTACTTGCCCACCTCAAGACTCCAGAAGGGCAATTCAATCTGTAAATAAAAGCCCATAGAATCCGCAACCTCAAATGCTGCCTTAGGAGGACACCATGAATGGAAGCGTATATGATTCAAACCATAATTTCTTGCAGTTTGAAATACTTTTACCCATCCATCTTGATTCATAGGAGGATAACCTGTTAATGGGAAGATATTACATTCTAGTGTTCCTCGAAGGAATGTGGGTCTTCCATTGACATATATATGCTGAGCATCTTTACTAATAGCTCTCAGTCCAAAATCTGTGGCAAACTCAGTAGCTGTTTGTCTTCCTGACAGCTGCAGGTGGGCCACTACAGTATAAAGTTGGGGATTAAATTCGTCCCACAAAGCAGCTCCATCTCCTAACGATACATTCAATAAATGCTCTGAAGAAGCCTTATTGATTAGCACAGATTCACGTTTCGTTGCAATTAATGCCCCGCCCTTCCGATAAACACGAACTGTAAGTATGCCTCTTTGATCAACAGGAAGCGTATTTTTTACCAAGGTATTGACTTCAATAGTTTTTTTCTTGATATCCGAAAAGACCTGCAACGAATGAATATACACTTTCTCTCTAGCCTGTAATTCTAATGCTCCTATTATTCCATTCCAGATGATCTGTGTACCATCGGTATAAGCATGCCCCATATTTTGAAAAGTTATTTCATGCTGCTTACGATTATCAATACGAATTGTAAGAATATGAGTTCCAGGTTTCGCATAATCTGATATATCAAACACATGGGGTGCACTTAAGCTCTCCTCAGATCCAATCTCTTTTCCATCGATCCATACCTGGGTTTTCCATAAAACTCTTTCCAAATACAATTGAATATTCTTTTGCTTCCAGCCAACCGGTATCGTAATTTTTCTAGTATACCAAGCAGGTCCAATATATGCATGCTTCCTAGTAAGCTTAATTAACACCTCCTTATTCATCTGTGTAGTATCCATAGGTATTTTTTCGCCGATACCTGCATCATCTAATGTTCCGGGTAGTAGAATAGGATTACCAAATTTCTCAAGTTTATACCATTCTTCCTTAATACCAACATCTTCTTTATCAAGCTTCACATACCACTGCCCCTGCAAGGAAATAGTTTGCTGGGCGTAAATAAAAGAAGTCAGTAACAAGCAACCGATTATCAGTAAGAAGCTCCTAAACTTTTGACCAATCATAGTTTTTATTTTTGTTATAAGATTGTTTCCAGTTGTTTAATATCGATGGACCAGGTAGGATTAAAGTCCGCACTATCCATGTACTTCAATATGCTATAATAAAGCTGCCGTGCTGCAGGATCATTTTGAAGCTCGTTGAGGGGGGCCATACATACTAGAAGACTCCCTTTTCCTACCCTGACTTCCCAAATAAGCCCCAACTTATGATTCCTATCGATATTATCAATTACTTGAACGAGGGGCCGATAAGCCTTGGGTAAGGTATCCAAAATAAAAGGTCTGGCATTCTTAACTATAGACCACCATTGCCAGCTGGTGTAAAAATCAGTTGGAAAATATTTAAACAAGGGATGTTGTGGATTCGTCAATATACCTAAAGTTCCTGCAGACACAGGCCTTTTATTACGTACTGCTCCTTCCTTAAAGACCTTCCAGTTCCAAAACTCTGATATGTACTGTCCTCCAACACTTTTGCTTTCAATCATATCATGTCTTGGGAATAGTAATACATTACTACCTGCTAGTAATTTTTTCTTTATTTGTTCATCAATACTTTCTGCGATTATTACTGATGGTGGGATATCTAATGATTGGGATGATGGATATACCCACAAGGGATAAGCATTCTGCTGATCTGTATCTAGTATTTTTACTCTAACTTCCAGCTGTGAAGGCAGCCTAATTCCTTTAAGCACAAATGTAATGTCCCCACCAACGTGTATATTGGAATCCTTCCCGGAGGAGATACGAGTTGTATCAGTTGCCAGTACCCTTTTCTTTTCATCGACGATCAGCCATTGAATCTTTTTATTGATTACATTTTGAGGACTAAAGTTTATTACTTGAATTTTCGCCCTAAACAATTCATCATTCGTCCATACAAAGCGATCCATACAAACTTGTAGCGTAATATCATTACAAGACTGTCTAAAAACAGATGGTTCAATAAGACCTTTAGACTCCATAAAAGCATCTAACAGGCCTACAAGAGCAGTTCCCTGACCGGGAAAATCCTGCAGATCTAGCAGTTGAAAACCTGCAAGTCCCGGAGTTGCCAAGGCCATTTCAATTTCTCTGCGATAAAGCTGTGCAGTTAACATTCCTGAGGCCTTGAAAAATGAGTCAGCCTGATTAAGCATTCCGGCCTTTTGTAGTCTTTCTTTAAATATTTGCATATTTAAAGGCTTAAGCACTCCCGTATATTTTGGAATCTCTGCATAATTTGGATACACCTGATATTGCCCCATTTCGTGGGAGATTATGGGTAAATGCCAACCTTTTATAGCCTCCGAAAAGTTTCGGGTAGTATTCGGATACTGATGATTCAAAATCCCACTATTCAAATCCTCGGTAGTAGCAAAAGAGCCACGAACATCAAATAAACCATTATCGGTTTCCTTCCCAGTTCGCATTGTTGTCCAAAAATCATCATATTGTCCTGGATGAGGATTATTATAAAAAGCATTCGTACCAAAAGCGTATAACCTCCTCCCACCATCATAATGCTTCAATGCCGAAACCAATCGATTATGCACAATTTCATCTCCTGCAAGTTCATTACCCAAACTAAGCATTACAAAAGAGGGATGATTTCCATAAGCATCAATTATAGCCTTACCTTCATTTAATTGATACTTTGCGAACAGTGTATCTCCTTCTTTAAAATCGGACCAATTCGGCAATTCGGCATGAATATAAATCCCCTCTATATCTGCAGCCTCAAAAGCCGCTTTTGGAGGTGTGTAAGAGTGGAATCTGTAATGGTTTATCCCATAAGACTTTGCAATTCGATAAATACGCTGCCATTCCTCAACAGTTGTTGGAGGAAAGCCTGTTAGAGGGAATACACAACTTTCATTTTTACCACGCAAAAAAGTTACAATATCATTAATCGCGAATCGAGTGCCTTTTGCTTTAAAACTTCTGAAACCTGTGATAATAGATACTTCATCCAGCACCACACCACCTTTTAATAATGATATTGACAATCGATATAATGCCGGATTATATTCACTCCACAGCTGAACATTATTATCTAAAGAATATACGATTTCGCAAATCGAATCGGTAGAAGCATTATCTAAATCGTACGATACTGTCTGAAAGTTCCCAATTGTATTTTTAAACGGATATAATGAAACTTGGAGTTTGTTTGCCTTTGAAAAAGCTGCGGGCGGTCCAATAACCTTGATAAATGCTTTTCGGGAATTTATATCTGTATAGACTTTTACTCCCTCTATCCTCTCCTTGTTGACTGCTTCCAAGTATATGGCACCTATAATACCATTCCAATTAGTTTGCGTATGCTCACTTATAGCATGAGATCCCCCTACATGCACTAGCTTAGGGTTATTATTTACACAGATTGTTATTGTATGCCAACCCGGAGCCAGATAATCTGGCAATTTAAATGATTGTGGTGCCGATAAAATACTGCTTGAGCCCACAAGTACATCATCTATCCATACGGAAGTAACCTTAGTGCGCTCTAGATATAAATAAATGTCTTTTCCTCTCCATGATTCCGGAATATGAATACGACGTTGATACCATGCAACTCCCGTGTATTGCGATAAGCTATTTAAATGAGATGTAGTTGCTTGCTGGAATGGTATACCTTTTCCCCATAACGCCATCGTTCCAGGCAAGGAAACCGTTTCGGAAAATATACTATCCATCCAACAATTTTGCACCCCTATACCAGATGAATCTATTCTAAATCCCCATGCACCATGCAAGCTAATGCGCTGCCGTATGGTAGTATTTTCTTCCACAGCCCAAGAGCTCACAGTACACAAGTATTGCAAGCCAATCAATAATGTATATCTGATAAAGAAATTCAGCATTTCGTATGTAGCTAGAGGAACTTTTGCACAAAAGCGCCCGGCAGTTACCTATCATCATTTACTCTTCAAACCTACTTCGGAAAACAACAAAAGAGAATAGCTAATTTTTCGAAAAAGATAGATTTTATTACGTTACTGCTTTTTCAATCTCATAAATCGGGTCAAAGCCTCAATGTAATAGTAATCTGCATAAATTAACGGTACATCTATATCTGCATTTCTAGGGTAGTTTCCTACTCCATGCTTTAAGATAAAACCTCCATTAGTACCAATAGAAGCCCTATACTCGGCTGATGACAGTGTCTTCAATATCTCTGAAGCTACTTTAAGATAACGCTTCCCATCCTTATTATCCACATAGCCAGAAAGCTCAATTAATGCGGAGGCGATAATAGCACCAGCGGATGCATCACGCGGCTCTAAGGGAATTTTGGGAGCATTAAAATCCCAATAAGGAACTTTATCTTTAGGCAAGTTGGGGTGATTCAATAGAAAATCTGCGATGCCCTTGGCTTGTTTTAAATAAAGCACATCTTTGGTTCCTCGATACATTAAAGTATATCCATATAATCCCCACGCTTGACCTCTTGCCCAAGCAGATTCATCAAATGCGCCTTGCACTGTTTGTTTCTTTTGCACATTTCCGGTATGAGGATCATAAATCACTAAGTGATAGGAACTAAAATCAGGTCGAAAGTGATGCCGAAGTGTAGTATTAGCATGGGTTACTGCTATCTTATAATAGCTAGAGTCTCCTGAAATTTGAGTAGCAGCCAATAATAATTCTAGATTAACCATATTATCAATGATCACCATAAAACGTCCAGGATCTGAATCCCAAGAACGAATACAACCTACCTTTTCATTAAAACGGCTGGCTAGTGATGCAGCACTATTCAGAATTATTTCTTTATAAGAAGATTGTGGCGATAAACGATCTGCATTACCAAAAGAGCAATACATCATAAAGCCTAAGTCATGCGTAGTCTTATTGTATTGCTCCTTTTCAAGAATTTTCATCTTTCGCAAAGCTTCATGATACAAAATGCTATCGCCGGTATACTCATACAGATACAATAATCCGCCGGGATAGAAGCCTCCCACCCATGGCTCCGAACCACTTGTAGTCAACCGATCTTCCTTTTCTTTCCAGCTAACAGGAAAACGATCGGCTTCTAGTCGTTGCATCATAAACCTATATTGCTGTGCAGACTCCTTTAAACTTTTATCAAATAGTTTAAATACTTTCCTGCTTACTGCGGGGCGCTGCGCTATAATGCTGCTAGTTATTAACAATACATAAGCTAATAGAACAGATATCTTTTTCATTGCAAAGTCTTTAAGTTCAGATTAAAAAAATGAAATAATTTGTTCAGCAATTATTTCATGCCCCTTTTGATTAGGATGATTGCTTTGAGCCATATACTCATTAATATTCTTACCACTCAGTGCCAATTCACGAAATGCAGCATAGCTGTCTACCAAACCAATTTTGTATTTTTCAGCCAATTCTATTAACTGCTTTGTAAACTGTTGCAATACAGCATTGGGACTTCTGATATCTTCCGTTAAATCGGGAGAAGGTGTAAGAAGAATAACTTTAATGTTATGCTTTAAAGCAGTAGCAATCATTTGTTCCATTGCCTTACGAGAGGCCGCTAACCCAATGGCTCTATCATTTAATGCGTAATCAATAAATAAAACATCTGGACGATGAGATAGCACCTCTTTCTTAAAGCGTTTGGCACCTTGTACAGAATTTTCTCCACCGATAGATGTAGTAATACAGTTAATTACCGCATAGGGATAACGTTCTTTCAGTTTTTGCAAGGTCAAAAAGGGATAAGCACTTAACGTATGTACATGGGGTGTTCTAAAATAACCTGTGGGAACCGAATGTCCATGAAATACTAAATTAATAGTTCGATTTTTGGGCCATTGCTTCTGAAACTCTTCCTTAATATCCTTAAGATATACCTTGGAGTCAGCTTGAGACAAAGCTGAGAAACTACTACTTAATACCAGCAAAAATATAGAAACACACAGCCTTAGCATCATTTTATCGCTTTTATTATTAAAGTAAGTTTTCTATTATAATTGTTTTTCCATCTTTAGGAAGTGCTATCGTTTTTGCGTGCCTATGTGTTGTAATCGTCACCGTCGCACCTTTATGCGTAGGATCGCTTATATAAATTTTACCACCTTTGACTAACATTAGACAAGCTTTATCAACATTAATTTTTCCTTTCTTATACGGTACTGTTCCCGCATTATGAAAAGCTGCCATTAATACATTCTTTTTTAAGTGCACGGCCTGGACATTTTCATCATTTGCAATAACACTCCAATGAGGTCGTCTTACTAATTTGTTCACTGCAGCCGTTGAATTAGCTCTAGTCAAAACATATCCTGTCGCATTATTCTCCTTAGAATTATGGTATATAACGGGTGTAAATACTTTTTCTGTAATGACAGTTTTAGATTCTGCTCTATTAATATCATGCCAGCTTCCTGTAACTGATTTTAACTGAATTTCCATATCAGAAGACTCAAGAAGGATATATGCAAAACCGTTATGATAAACCCACGATACACCATGAAGCACATGTGTCCCCTCAGACAATTCAATACTGTTGAGGTCGGTAGCAATACTACCATGCCATCTACACTGATCTATTGCTGTATATATACGCCCAGGAATTTGCTCATCTTTTATGCCAGCTATAAGACAAATAATGAAATCCTCGTAACACACCCATAGCTTCTTCGCCGATAATTTTTGCCTCCCTATACTGTCTTTAATTACATAATCCATTACAGATACCCCACTCACTCCATCGCTAACGCTTCCTACAAATTCTTTACGCTCTATAGCATGAGCTCCTTGAAACGCAGTAACGCCAGGAAGCCTATTCCAATCCCATACAGGCATTAAGTCCGTATACTCTTCTCCTGTTCTAATCAAGTAAGCATCACCGCTATTCAGGAGTTTTCCTTTTAGGTTCTCACGATTAATAGACTCTGTAGGTAATGTACGTGTTGAAATAGTTTTCAGGAAAAAGCTAAATTCGGGTCTATGATATGCTGCAAAATCGGAAAATGGGTAATAACGGAATCCTTTCAGCGAACGACTTTGGTTCATCACGGCATTCATTTCCATCAATTCCCTTTTTCTTTCTGGACTCACTGCTACAATAAAAGGGATAAGAGGCCTGATATCAGCAGCTCTCAATTCTCCTTTTCTTGATGAAGAACGATCCATTGTGCCAGGAACCGTATATATTCCTCTGGCCATCCATTGCCAACCATTCAACACAACATCTGTTAATATCTGTACTTTCTCATCAGGAAAGGCAAGACTAGTACCTCGCAACTGCCAGGCTATCCGTAGACTTTCCCAGATATAAGCCTTGCCATATTGGTACATCTGCAGTCTCGCACCATGTTGTTGAAAACTGTAATCGGGTTGTATTCCTTCTCCTCTTCCAATCTTGACTTCTTTGACTATGAGGTCTCTACAACGCTGCATCAGCTGTAAATCATCAGTGAGTGCTGCATAATGCAAGCCAAGATCAGCACACCAAATTAGGTTACCGGCTAGATAATGATCATTCACTTGTAGCTGTGCCATAACCGACAATGCTTTTTGCCATCTATTATCATCTAAATAATGGCGAAGCAGGATAATAATATCTCGCATATAACGCGGCACCCCAATTTGGTTATGCCACCAGTTTGAGCTTTGATAGCGCTTCTCAGTCCAGTGATCTATAGCCTTTTCGATAGACCGTAATAAAGAAACATCTTGATAAAGTGCATTATTAGGTTTAGTAAATAAAGTAGCCATCGCCTGCAGTCTTTTCAAATGCTCAGACACATTCCAAGCCGCAGGTTCTGTATCCTGATAGTTAATATCCGACCACGTCCCATCCGGTCTTATAGAGTTATGCAACTTTTGTACATATGCAATATCTGTAGTATCTATCTGTAATAAATAACTACGATATCTATTGATAATAGTATCGCTTTGCCCATAACCAGAGAAGGCAAAAAGCAAGTTAAATAATATCAGAATGACATATATTGAAAAAAAACAACGTCTCATAATCATCTTATCTTTAATTGAGCATAACGCATCAATGCTTCTATATAATAATAATCAGCATAACTCAACGGAACATCAACCTCGACATTTCCCGGAACTCCTCCTGATGCATGTTTTAAAATAAAGCCTCCGTTACTACCAACTGTGGCTCTATAATTTTGAGAAGACAATGAGGTAAGTATCGATTCTGCAGCTTGTTGATATATCAAACTTTTGCGCTTCTCTACATATCCTGACAGCTCTATTAAGGCTGAAGCCGTAATTGCTGCTGCAGAAGCATCTCTCGGTATTTCCTTATAAAGTGAAGGATTATAATTCCATTGAGGATTATACCCTACTTGGCCTACATTGAAATCCCAATAGGGAATTTTATCCAATGGAAGATTTTTATGATTCAGGAAAAAATCCGCCATTTTACAAGCAGTATGGAGAAACCTCCGATCCTTCGTTTCTCTGTACACCATGGTAAACCCGTAAATTCCCCAAGCTTGTCCACGCGACCAAGTAGAATTATCAGCAAATCCCTGCTGCGTTTCACGGCTCTTTACTTTACCGGTATGCTCATCATAATCCACAACGTGGTAACTACTAAAGTCAGGACGCAAATGATTTTTCATTGTGGTTTCAGCATGCTTAATAGCTATCTTTTTAAAAAAAGGATCTCCCGTAGCTTTGGAGGCAAAAAAGAGAAGCTCCAAATTCATCATGTTATCAATAATTACAGGAAACTTCAACATTCTTTTCTTATCAAGCGACAATACACTATCCCAAGATTTTATACATCCTACACGAGGATTAAATCGTGTAGCTAAAGACTTTGCCGACTGTATTAAAACTTCCTTATATCTCGCACTATCCGGGAAAAGACGAAAGGCATTGCCATAACTGCAATACATCATAAAGCCGAGATCATGATGTTCGGTCATGTTTTGCAAATCTTCCATTCTTTGTAATTTCTGATGCGCCGCCTTCCACAACTCCATATCATTTGAAAATTCGTACAGATACAATAATGTACCGGGATAAAAACCAGAAATCCACGCCTTATTACTGACAGTATACACCTTACCATTTTCATATGTCCTGGGCCACTGGTCGGGCTGTAATTGTTGCATCAAATAATGGTATTGTTCAACAGACGTCATTAAGGCGTTTTGTACAATATTCAATACTTCTTTACGAGGTGCATTCCATTGTCCCTTAGCATTCGAAGAACACAGGAAAGTTAATAATACAATAATAGCTTTCATCTGGATACTCTCCATCTCAACTTTTTATTTGACAGCTTTGTTTTCAAACAATAAACGTAGCTCCTTTAGTTCTACCGATGTCTCCGGATTAAAATCATCACTTGCTACATATTTTTTTAAACTATATAGTAACTGCCTCGCTACAGGTCGTTTAGAAAGATGATGCTTTAGATCAGTATTTACAATTAATAGTTTCCCCTTCCCTACCCTTACTTCAAATACAATTCCTATCTTTTGTGGTTTATTCCAATCGGGGATCAATTGTACAAGCGGTTTAAATCCATAAGGGAAATGATCTAAAACCATAGGCTTGGAATGAGAAACTATATCCCACCATTGCCAATTAGAGTGATACTCTGTAGGGAAATATCTGAGTGCAGGATGACCGGGATCGCATAGAATTCCTAGCAAATTAGGGGGCATGCCCGACCAAACCGTATTCCAGGAAATACCCGAAAAGCCTGGAACAACATCCGTAATTATTCTTGAAGTATCGGCAAGTAATAATACACTACCCCCTTTTTCTAAAAATCGTTCCACCGAAACACCCCACCAGTCAGCTATCATAACCTTTTGCATAGCAACATCAGGTAAACGCGCAGGGTATACCCACACATCCCAATGATTACTGCAATCCGTATTAGCAATACTTACATTGAATCTCATTTGTACAGCCTGCTCAATATCGGAGAGCGGTACTTTAATCTCTCCTAATGTAAAAGGACTACCAATAGGTATATCCATACCCTCAAATGAACCGGATGCATATATTTTACCATCCGGCAGCTCAAATGTCCATTGAATATGTGCAGAGCGGATGACAGCGCTATCATAGTTAGCAATCTGAATAGTACCTTTGAATACCTGATCAGAGGTCCAAGTAAAGGATTCCGTTCTTAATAATAAAACGCTCTTATTTTGAAATCGATTAATTTCTTTTGCGCTTGCAAATGGTTTAGGATCCCAGAAAATATCTACTAATCCTACAGGTGCGGTTCCTTGTCCGGGGAAATCATTCAATTGTAAAAAATGATAACCGGCCATACCTGGAGTACGCAAATAAGACTCAATTTCTTCCTTATTTTGAATTACTTTAAACTTCCCCGAAGCCATCATAAAGTCTCGAGCCTGATCAAGCATATGCTTATCACGCAGAAGTTCTCTGAATAATTCATAATTATACGGTTTTAATACTCCGGTATATTTTTCTATTTCCTCAAAATTGGGATAAGAACACCATTGTCCCACTTCATGTGTAATAATAGGTATAGGATGCTTGGCTACATAGTCTGAGTAATCATACAGCGTATTTAATGCTTGCTTATTAAACCTGCTATTTAGTCCCTCTTTCCAACGATGTGGCCGAGGTCCATACAGAACATGATAATCATTTTCATCCACTAAAGGGTATGCTGCACTACCGGTATAAAGACGGCGAGAATCAATGGCTTTCCAATGAGAAACCTGCTCCGACAAAAACTCTTTTACTTTAGGGCCTACCAGCTCGTTGCCCTCGCAAAACATGATAAACGAGGGGTGATTACCATAAGTTCTTAAAATATCTTCAGACTCTTTTCTCAAAAAGGCATTTACCAAGCTATCTTTTCCTACAGTAAACCGCCAATCAGCATTTTCGACTTGCAAATAAACACCTAACTCATCAGCGGCCTCAAAAGCAGCATTAGGAGGACACCATGTATGAAAGCGCATTGCATTCAACCCGTAGTCTTTGCAGGTTTTGAAAATACGCATCCATGCCTCTTTATCCATGGGAGGATAACCGGTTATTGGGAACTCTGCACAATTAACAGTTCCTCTAATAAAAAGAGGCTTCCCATTTAATTCTAATCTTGTCCCGCTAGTTCTTATAGAACGAACTCCAAATTTCACTTCATAATTATCACTAAACTTGCTATTCGCAGCAACAGCATGCAGATTTAACTGTAAACGATAAAGAGCTGGTAAGAACTCATCCCATGTTTGAACACGCTCTCCTAACGAAACCGTTACATCCAGAATCATCAAGGAATCCTTACCCCCAAAAGATATATGGGATGTGGGAATCTTTATTGACGAATCCACATTAATAGTTTCTCCACTAATTTGTAAACCACCTTGTATATTTTGTGTAGTTGTATTTAGAATATTTATATGCAGTTTCGCTTCCTTTCTAGCTAGATCAGGATACACTTGCACATCCCTTATACTCACCTTGTCAAAAGCATTCAGCATTATTTGTCCGATAATGCCATTCCAATTAGTTTGTGTTTCTTCACTGATGGCATGGGCATATTCAATATTATATATTCTATCATTATCTACTTTCAATAGTATCTTATTGTTTGTTCCTATTTTTAATAATGGAGTAATAAGATATCGGTGTGGTGTAGATAAGCTTTCTCGCTTCCCTGCATGCTTGCCATTCACCCACAATTCGGTTAACCAATGAGTCCGTTCCAGAAACAATTCAATCTCTTTATCTTTCCAGTTTTCAGGAATAAAGACTTCCTTTTCATACCATGCAACTCCTTTATACTCATAAGGTCGTGTAAGTCTTAAAGAAGTAATAGTTTGCGTTTTATACCCTTTGTGATTTTGGTCTGTTGAACCTGGCAGTATAACAGTTTCGGCAAGAGAAGGTAATAGTTGTACTCCATTGGCACTGATTCCGGCTTCAAATGGATCCATTTTAAACTTCCAGATCCCAGCCAGTGAAACAGATGCTTTACCAGTCGTAGTGTGCTGAGCATTTACAAAGTAAGAAATGCCCATAAGGAATATCAGACTAACAAATAGTATTCTTATTTGAGCTATTAAATACATAAGCATACACACTAAGAGTAAGTTCCAACTATCGTTACTACCGATTTAGAGGGGATAACCACTTCATCAGAAACTCCATTTGATCTTTTGAGATCTTTATTATAATCCGTAGTATATAAATCAATATTTTGTTCCACACCTTGAATTTTTATTACCTGTTCTTCACTCCTCGTATTCACAGCAACCAAAACAACTCTTCGAGATGTTACTTCTTTGTATGCTGAAATCCAGAAACCTGCACTTGGCTTATCAGCCACATCCAGATGTATCCTTTTCATCCCCGGCCTAATAAAACGGGAGAAATTCCCGAACGCCCATAACTGTTTCGATGTAGACACCTTACCATCATTTTTACAATCTGCGATATTGATATTACCAGAAGGTGCATTGATATAAACCAACGCATCACTATAATCATAAGGGCTCATAGCCAACCACCACTGCCAAGAGTTGACATTAGCTATAGTTAGATCATGATGAATAACCTTAGCCACATATAATCCATAATCAATACCGGTATTTCGGGGAGCGCCTTTGAACTGATTGCAAATATTACCTAATATACCAAATTCTGTTTGCCATACATCTAATGAAGGAGCTACCTCATTAATCTTTTCCCGTACAGCAGTTCTTACCTTCACTAGCTCATTATCTGGACAAGTAGTAAAGTAACTGTGAGCTGTGATTGTTGGAGTTATTTGTGAAAGGTCTCCAATATATAATGGAGATTTTTTTGAAAAAAACACCTCGATTTGATTGCCTCTGTTACCCTCGTTTCTTTCGTACAAAAAGTTCCATTGCCCGGCCTCAGCAATAATAATCTTGGTATGCTCTTGTTGCATTCGCTTATCTAACTCTCTCACTAATGCCACTACCTCAGCATTAGTAGCCTGAGTTCCTTCCTGGCTGCCACCTGTCGCATTACCCCATTGCCATTGAGGCTCGTTTACAGGGCTCAAATAATCAAATTGGAAATATCGCGCTACGGAAGCCAAAAAATCAGCATAGGCGCCCATCTTACCAGGCTGAATATTCAAATTAGGCTGATCAGTTCCATTATAGGCCTTACCATTCTTTGTCATAAAGACGGGTGGCGTAAGAGAAAAACCTAACGTATATAAAACACCTCTCTTTTTTGCAGCTTGCAGAAACCATTGTTGTCCTTTCTGTTTATTCCAGTCGTAATTACCATCTGCATCTAAAAAGCACTCCTCTCTTCTCCACTCATCAGTAATATTACTGGAAACTCCTTGTTCATAGCTTCCACCACCAATATTAAATCGCCATAAAGACAATCCAATACCTTTAGGACTACCATCGTCCAAAGTATCCATGCTAAAGAGAAGATCAGCTATATAATCTTTCTTTTGCTGATCATTCCACTCCCCAACAAACTTCGCAGTCCAGCAATCAGAAGCTCCAAAACTGTGAATAGTCTGCATTTCCCTGGAGGGAACTACATTCACAATAATTTTATGATTAAGCGAATCATCATTTATTTCCTTACTTAATTTATCGCATGCTAAATGAAAGGAAGCTGTTATTATCATCGCCAGCAACCCCAGTTTCTTATTTTTCAACCTACTTTCGTTTAATGATTAACAAAGGCATTAGGGCCCAATTCGAACCAATCTCAGCCGATTAAGAATTAAATCATAGGAAGCTTCATATGTTCCAGCAGGAGACGTAGAAAAGCCCCAGTTTGCTCCACCTGAACTTGCCCCTACGGGACCAATAATTGTAACAGGATCTCCATAATCGTCGACCATCGCAGCACGGGCAGCAATTAAACGAAACCATCCTTTATTCCATACATCATCACCCGTAACAGCCAATGGTGCATTTAAACTCATATTGGAAGAACTACCTATTGTTTTAAAAGTGCCCTTAAATAAATATTTATTCTGACTATCCCGCATCAATTTAGGAGAAGTGGCTACTTCTGTCCAACCACCTGCGCCACCATCGACTGTAGAACCTGTCACAGACATATATTCCCACGGAGCGCTATCTGACCAACCAGGATATTTTATAGGATCTACAGGCAAGGTGGGGTTATATCGAGTAGCAGTAATAGTACGCTGAGACATATCCACCGTTATGTGATAATAACCCGGCTCGTCCGAAGGCAAGCCAAAACTAGCATCATCAAGATTTGTGGTAATTGTTCCTGGCTGACTTTTATGCAATGCGGCGACATTCTCTCCAGTTAAAGAATAATTGATTCCAGCCTGACTGCCTCCGGTATTATTAAATGGTTTATCATTCCCAATAAATGCAATGAATCGAATATTCTTCTCACCTGTATAATAGTAGTCGATCAAAAAAGTATTAGCGCCTTGTTTTTTCATTGAATAAATTGTACCGATGCCTCTACAACCACCATAATGATCATAACCTTGAGCTGTCACTTCATTTTGATTCTTGGCATCAGAAAGATAGAGTCGATCCACTAACCCTACAGAAATAGTGCCTCCCACTGTTTTCTTATTACCGCTAGCGTCTATGGAACGTACAATATACTGATACTGTCCTACTTTACCACCAGGGAGTGAAAAATCTTTTAAGTAATGATACTGACTCTTATCAGCAATATCGGCAAACTCAATAATTTCCGAATGTTCTATGGCCTCTCCATCTACTGCTTCTCCCCATACCTTCACTTCAATCCGTTCTAATTCCTGATCTGTAATATCTGCTTCAATATTTATAGATATAGGCTGGGGAGAAAATCCAAGAAATTTTGTAGTAGTAGGTTTAAGCAACACAATATCTGGAGGAAGTATATCCGGATTGTAACCTGGAATTAAATTCTCTGACGATAAGTCTTCAACGGCAATATTCTTCTTAACTACTCCTCCCTTAGCATTAGTAATAATGAGCTCCAGCACATGCTCTGTTCGGTTCACATCTTTAGACACGTTAAAAGTATCTTTAATAGTATACGAAGCTGGGCCGTTTAATTCAATTGCTGTATCTAGTCTCCACTCTCCATTCTTTATGCGAATAGAATGAATCCCTTCATTATCGGAAACACTCATATTCACAGCAAGCTTATAATCTGGACCGATCCATAGAAGTTGTGCTTCAGAACTGCTTAATTGTGGCAAAGGTAGTTGTTCACTATCGCCAAATGTTACTACCTTATCGCAGGATACAGCACCAAAAAGTAACAGGATGCAGCCAAAAAGCCAAGGCAATATTTTCATATTTCAATTATTTACTACTTATAATAATTATATAATTTTTCCACTAACCTTATCTCACATTAATTGTGGTCGATCGGTAATGAGAGCACAACTACCATTCAGGATTTTGTTGCAAGGCTCCTTTACTTTTTAATACTTCCACTTCAGGTATAGGATATAAATACATCTTATTGTAGAATATGCGATCCTCCGCTTTTACTACCTTATAATCGAAAGTGCCGTCGGATTTTTTTTCAATACGCATGGCCATGATAGGCATATTTTCCGTTATGCTAGCAATTTTCCAACGACGCACATCAAAAAATCTATGCTCTTCGAATGCCAACTCTACTCTCCGTTCGTTACGAATACGCTCCCGCATCTCTTCTTGTGAAAGCCCCGGTGGTAATACAGGCATGGCCACACCCGGACGCTGCCGCACCAAATCCACGGCCATCTTGGCTGTCATAGAATACCCTTGTGTCACTTCAGGTCCATAGGCCTCATTCATAGCTTCCGCATAATTCAGTAACACTTCCGCGTATCTAAATAAAATCCATACATGAACACTGCTAGTATTCTGCTCTAGGTTCAAACTTTCATCAACAAACTTTCTGAGATAATAACCTGTAGTAGTAGCTCTTAGCTTTCCTAAGCCATCAAGCCCCCCTACCCAAGGCTCTACAGGTCTCCCTTTGAACGTAACATTATTGGTTAGGATCGAATATCCCAGTCTGGGATCTCTATTAGCATAAGGATTGGCGGGATCATATCCTGATCCAGGTTCGTTAATCATCATCCCGGTAGTCTTCATTTCATAGGCATCTACAAGGTTTTGTGAAGGAGAAGTACTTCCCTGTCCCCCCTGCGTATATCCAACCGGGTAGTTTAAACGCTCAAACGTGTTAGAGGCTCCGGCCTGTATTGCAAAAATCACCTCTGGATTTCCATCAGCTCCATTACCCAAACGGAATAATCCCTGATAGTTATTATGCAACGCATATCTTCCCAGTTCAATTACTTTATGTGCTGCTTCAGCAGCTGCAGCCCACTTTGATAAATCATTACTAGGATTGTGCAAGGGACTCGCTGCATATAGTAATGTTCGTGCTTTAAGTGCCAGCGCCACGCCCTTTGTAATTCTACCACGCCACTTCTCTGAAGAAAAACCTACCCAAGTGTCTTTTAGTTCAGGAAAAGCTTCATCGCATTCTCTAACAATGTAATTCACGCAAGAATCAAAAGTGCTTCTAGGCTTTTGCGTCAACTCTTCATCTGTATAACTGGTACGATCTACAATAGGTACACCACCATATCTTTTTATTAACTCAAAATAATATAGCGCTCTTAGCACTCTCACCTCAGCACGTAACCAAGCGATATCCTGTACATTGGCTTCGTAAGTAGCTTTATTAGCAGGATCTGTAGTATCGCGATAAATAATTTGTTTATAATCTACTGACTTCTCTAAAAATAAATTAGCCCTACGAATCCCCTGATAAAAGTGCGCCCAGCAATCCTCAGGATTAGACACAGCATTCCATGTACCTGTATTAAATTTGTGAATATCTGCAGTAGGTTCTGCATGATCTGCTTCATCAGAAGCTGAAGCTAACATAGCATTTTGAATACGACTAAAACCAAATCGGTTATACAAAAAAGCATATACCCCGAAGCCAGCCTGTTGTATTCGGTCATAATTCACAAAGACATCCTCTTCCTTGTAATTCGATTCAATCTCCCGATCCAAAAATTTACTACAACCTGCAAGCGTTGCTATCATTAAAAGGCCGCAGATTATTTTTATATATTTCATCGGTCTACTTTTTATTAATTAATTCAAAACTTTTACGTCTATGCAATTAAAATTTTACGCTAAGGCCTACAGCATACGACTTAAGCGTTGGATACCCCATGCTTAATGTAATCGGATCTACATTGATGGCAAGATCATCCCAGGTAATTAGATTATAACCACTAACGTATATTTTCAGATTATCCATACCTGCTTTTTTAACCATCTTGGTTGGGAACGTGTAACCAAGCTCAATATTTCTTAATCTTAGATAGTTAGCATCACGAACCCAAAAAGTTGATGGCTGATAATTGTTCGCATTAGCCTGAGTTGTCAAACGAGGGAAAGTAGCAGTAGCATGAGTTTCCGGAGTCCACCTACCTTCCATAGCCCAGTCAAGAATATTGTTATTATTAAGGAGGGGTCTAAATAAATATCCATTTAAATAAACACTTTTAAGTCCAACACCTTCAAAAAACACATCAAGATTTACTCCTTTATAAAATACACCGGCATTGATACCATAGTTAATGCGGGGATAATTTTGTTTTCCGATGGGAATCTGATCATTGATATCAATTATACCATCGTTATTCTGATCTTTATACTTCAAATCGCCCGGACGTACCACAGAAAATGTATGTACTGGACTAGATATAATATCACTTTCATCTCTAAAGAACCCTATAGCTTCCAAACCGAAATACTGCCCTACAGGATGTCCTTGACGATAACTATAGGCTTCTTTCTTAGGAGCTTCCCAGCTTTCTTTAATTTTATTATAAGTATAACTAAATAGTCCTCCTATGTTGTACCTAAAATCTCCACCACCCCCATTATAGTTTGCGACTATCTCAGTACCATAATTAGCTACCTTTCCTTTGTTCACCATCTGTCCTGATGTATATCCGGCTATTGCAGAAATTACATTGGACATATCTACAAGTATATGCGTTCTATTTTCAGCAAATACATCAGCATTGAATGATAATCTATCAAAGAAGTTTGCATCAATTCCAAAATTGAAAATTTTGGCACGCTCCCAGGTGATATCCGGATTGGATCTAGCTAACTGCACCAACCCATTATACCAAGTTTGACCGGTTCCAAAATAGGCCCCCTGACTGCTCGCTACACCCCAATACTGATTATAATTAAACCGAGAGGCTCCTTTATCGTTGCCGGCAATACCTGCTGAAGCTCTTAATTTTAGGTAATTCACCCATTTATTATCCTGAAGGAATTTTTCTTTGTGCAGAAGCCATCCTGCAGAGATAGCTGGGAAAAACCCAAAGCGCTTGCCAGGAGCATAGTTTTCAATACCGCTGTAAGAAAGTACACCTTCTACAAAATATTTGTCCTTTAATCCATAGTTAATACGAGTGGCTAAGTTTTGCATCGCAAAAGGAGACTGATTGCCTAACACGATATATCTATCCTGTTGAAAAAACATCATTGCATTAAAGGAATGATCTCCAGACTTCTTGCCATACTCAAAGCCTCCTTGCATAATAAGACGATTATTTTCATAATCACCCCCGGTTACTACCGTCAAATCTGTACTCAAGCCTCTTTGTATATAATAAAGGGAGTCTTGACCATTTATGCCACGGGTAACAATGGGCTCAAAGTAAGCGTAGTTACGTGTTTTATCATATCGATTCTGCAATAAATTGTCAAACAAAAGTGCTCCGTATATTTTTAGTCCTTTTGTAATAAAGTCTAATTTCTGTGTAGCTCTAATATTCATTTGTACATTACGATCATGACGCGACTGATATCCTTTTTCTAATAAATCACCGATTGGATTTCCAGGATATGCTGCAGTGCCTGTTATTTCGCCATCAGGAGTTCTTACTGAGTACAAATTAGGAGCATAAGTAAGCATGTTTTGCCAATAAGTGGCTGTAGCCACAGGAGGAAACTTTCTGTCTTGAATATTTCCACCTAGCCCGGCCTGCACCAACAGGCTTTTAGTAAGATTTATATCCAGATTAGCTCTAAAGTTCAGTTGATTGTAATTAATATTAGAATTACTTTCTTGATCCGTATGCGCATATAATCCCTGGTTATTTACAAAGCCCAACATCACAAAATATTTGGCAGTTTCGTTCCCTCCATCAAATGTTACCGAATAATCTTGTATTGGGGAGTTATTCCGCAATACTTCATCCATCCAGTTCACATCAGGATATAGATAAGGATCCTTTTTCTGCTTATATCCTTCAAGTTGTTCATTAGTGTATAAAGGCGGCAAACCATCATTTGCTAGCGCTTCATTATATAAGCGCGCAAAATCATAAGACCCAGCCATTTTAGGGAGGATAGTAGGAGATTGCCTACCATATCTTAGATTCAATTGAATGTTGTTCTTCTTACTAATCTGCCCTCTACGAGTGGTAACTAGCAAAACGCCATTACCTCCTCTCACGCCATACAAAGCTAAAGCTGCCGCATCTTTCAGTACAGAAACACTTTCAATTTCATCAGGCGACAGGAAACTAATATTATTAACTTGAATACCATCCACAATTAGCAAAGGAGCATTATTCACCATAGTATGGTATCCTCTAATCATAATTGAAGGTTCATCAAACCCTGGGGCGCCTGGAACATCTGTTATCGTTACACCCGGTAGTTTTCCAGTAAGGGCGTTAGTTAAAGTAGCCGTTTGTATTTTTCTTATCTCAGATCCGCTAATACTGGATATTGCCGCAGTTACTTGATCTTTATGCTGTGCTCCATAAGCAACCCTTACTGTTGAATCGGGATGGGTATCGTACTGCCCTGCCTGTGCGTTTATCTCCATTGTAAACACACTTTGAAACAACAATAGCGATAATAATCTTAATGTTACGTTTTGTTTCATCAGTATCTTTTTTACCCCTTTAAGGAGGTCAGTTATAATCATTATGCTTTAACTACTGCTCTGCTTATTTACCATTGAGGATTTTGAACAATATATCCGAGATTAATTTCACTAATTCGGAAAGGATACAAGTACATTTTATCTTCCCAAACCCTGTCTTCAAATCTTTCTAAATGATAGGTTGCAGGGTTACCATCTTTTAAACGTAATCCGTACATACCACCTCGCATCACGCCCTCATTTCCTGCAATTTTCCAACGACGCACATCAAAATATCGATGCTCTTCAAAGGCCAGTTCTACTGCTCTTTCCCTTCGAATTTTTTCACGCATATCTTCCTTATTAGTATAAGTATAGCCGGGCATATCTACTCGATTCCGAATTTCATTCAAAGCCCAGATGATCTGACCCGGGTCTCCGCCTATTTCATTTAAAGCTTCTGCATAATTCAAATAAAACTCTGCTAAACGGAATGTAATCCATTTGGGAGGAGGATTGGAACCATTTCTTACGCCCTTCAGAAATTTTCGCAAAAAGCCTACACCGTTATAAGAGTCAAGCAACTTACCTCTTTGCTCATAAAAATGATATACAGTGCCGGAGCCACGGTCCCATTCTTCACCGGAATAAAATACTGAAGCCTGAAATCGAGGCTCAAGTTCACGCAACTTACGTCTGTACTCTGAGTATGGATAATCTACACCAGGCTGTTCATCCCACACCTGGTCAGTTCCATCGGCTTTTTGATAAAACTTGGTAAAGTTTAATGTAATGCCCACATTCACTGGATCAGAACCGGTGTATACCACCGTACCTGGAGTTAAGAAGCGCACAAAATAGTTATTAGTGCTAGTACCCATAAACCCTGCATCAAGTATAATCTCGTTCACACTAGGATTAATAAATATTTCTTCATATCTATCCACAGCATTAGACTTACCTCTGTATAACTCGCACCAACCACTCTCATTTGCAGCCCAATCCAATACGGCTTTATTTGCATCTGCAGCCAACTTCCACCTATTGGGGTCATAGTTTGTATACCCTACCATCGCACGAAGCTGGGGGTCACTTACGGGCACGTAGGGTGTTTCAGAATTAAACAATGGACTTGCAGCATACAACAACACACGCGCCTTCAAAGCAAGTGCCGCTCCTTTAGTTACCCTTCCACGGAATCGACTTTCATATTGATTAGGTAGAAATTTTGCTGCTTCATCACAACTGCTTACAATAAAGTTTACAGTTTCTTCAAAAGTGCTACGAGGAATTAAAACTTCTGGAATATCTGCAGAACTAGTAACCTTAAGCACTCTATCGACAATAGCTACTCCGCCTAATCGTTGCATCAAATCGAAGTGCATTAAAGCCCGGAAGAAAATTGCTTCGGCTTTCATCGCCGCTTTCTCTTCATCAGAAATAGGTGCTTTGTCGATATTCTCAATAAATATGTTAGCATTTCGAATTCCTTTATAACAGAATTCACTTCTGAATTCATACCAGTAAATATCTGTAGAGCTCCAGGTTCCTTTATTAAAAGCTTCTGCACCTGTAATATTAGAAAAAGCATCGGCTTCATCACAAGCTGCAGCTACAAGAGTATAAGTAGCTCCGTAATGGTAGAAACCATTTTCTCCCGATGCCCAATAATAGGGGAATTCGAAAATAGAACAGGTTTGATAAACCGTCCACAAAAATTGTTCGACCCGTTCTTTAGATGAAAACACTGCATCAAGGTCGATATCACTACTCTGAGGTTTCTCTAGATACTTATTGCAAGAAAAAAACGAAATAGCTATTATACACACTAGCAATAAGCGTCCGAAAAACTGATGAATACTTTTATTTATTGGGAACTTCATATGAGAATATTTTTATTTTAAAACTCCAATTGTACACCTCCGTTAAATACACGCATGGGTGGATAGACTCTACCCCATAGTTCTCTTGCATCAGGATCTTTCGCATATTTTAAATGATGCCAGGTAATAAGATTATTACCGCTGAGATACACACGGAATGACTTAAATCCTTTTTTCCTTAACGATTCGGAAGAAAATCTATATCCCATCTCTAGGTTTTTCAAACGGAAATAAGAAGCATCTTGTATCCAAAAAGTGGATGGCTGATAATTATGCCCACGATCTGGCGATACCTCTACACGGGGGAAAGAAATTTTTTCACCGGCAGCATAGCGCTCAGGATTCCAGCGCTCCAAATGCCACTCTTGAGCAGCTCCCCAGGATGAAACGAATGGATAGGCTGCCGCCGATGCAAAGCTCACAGAAACATTTTCTGTACCCTGAAATAGGACTGTCATATCAAAGCCTTTCCACGAAAAACCTCCAGTCAACGTATAAGTAATTTCAGGCCACTGACTATGCCTCACTGCGCCCATATCGTCCTCATCAATTATACCATCTCCATTCAAATCTTTATATTTCATATCTCCGGGTTGTAAACCTCCTGCACCTTCCCATTTTGAAATAGGACGATTAGGATCGTTAATCTCATCCCAGGAGTTATAGAATCCCTCGAAGATCAATCCAAAATACTGTCCTAACGGGCGTCCTGTCCGTCTTAAATACTCATACCTTCTTTCAGGCTCGTCTTGAAATATAATTTTATTACGTGCAAATGCATAGCTCCCCTTCAGCCAGTACTGTACCATGCGTGTACTGCCGTTATATCCCATTTCTATTTCATATCCATGATTGTTAACTTTACCAATATTGGCAGGTGGCAAAGTAGCTGCTACTAGCTCAGGTACAGTAGATAAATACCAAAGGATATTATCTCTTTTCTCTTTAAAATAATCGGCAGTAAGAGAAAGCCTATCATTGAAGAACCTTAATTCAACACCTACATCCATTTTTTTAGATCGCTCCCATGTCACATTAGGATTACCAATATTTCCTTCGCGATACATATTATAACGTGCAAAGTCTACACCCGGATTTCCAAATACAACAGCCTGATTTCCTCCATTCCCTAAGGTAAAGGGAGGATTAAGATATAGATAACGTTGTCCACCTATTTCATCATTACCAACTACACCATAAGACCCTCTTAATTTCATGAAGGAAACCCAAGCATTTTCAGGAAAGAAAGATTCCTGAGAAACTACCCATCCTGCCGAAACGGAGGGGAAGAACCCAAAACGATTTCCCTCTGGAAAGTTTTCAGAGCCGTTGTACCCCATGTTTATTTCGGCCATATAGCGATTGCGATAATCGTATGTGATACGCGAAACAACACCTAAATACACATGAGGCAACTTGTATTGCAAGCTGGGAGTGATATCCCGAGAAAAGTTACCTAACACCAATGCCCCTACATTATGAACATTATTGAATAAACGCTTATATTCCAAAGCCGCTTCCGTATAAATTCTACGCCATTTATTAGCATCCCCTATACTTTCTGATAGACCGCCGAAAGGTCCTTCATCTGAACTTTGGTATAGTTTATAGCCGGTAGGGGATGATGGGTCTTTCATTACTGTCCATTTGGGAAATGCCTTACTTCTTGCTTTATTTTTTTGATAGTAAGTATCATATGCTCCCATGGCTCTCACTGACAAGCCTTTGGTAATTTTATCCAGTTTATATACAATAGATAAATTAGTATTTAAAGTACTTGAATACTCCTCATTAAGAAAAGCACCAGAAGCACTAGTTGGCCCGGCGTCTCCCCAAGGGTTAAAATTGGGAACATTGCCAGGAAGTCCAATTACTCGTTCAATATACTTCCCTTCTACAAATACCGGACTAGTCATAGGTGGCCTATTAGCAGCTTTATCAAAAGCCGCCCAAGCGCCTCCATTAGGAATACTATTTTCAGTAACCTGGTTGCCCAATTTAATTGCAATAGACAAGTCATCATTAGGCTTAAAATCAAAGTTCATCCGCACATTATACTTATCGTAATTGTGTTTATAGGGAAATCCCAAGCTTTGTTCAGGCTCTCTGTATCCTCCACTCTGATTGAAATAGCCTATAGAGCTATAATACTTGACTCTCTCCGTGCCACCAGAGATATTAGCATTATAAGATTGTTGAAACGAGAAAGGTCTGATTAACTCTGCAATCCAATCTTTACTCGGGTGAAAAATGGGATCAGCACCGGATTTATAAAGCTCTAAATCTTCCGGCGAAAAAGTAACTCTGTCAGGCGCAATTCCGCCATTCATTTCAGCTTCATTACGCAATACTGCATAATCGTACGAATTAAGATATTTAGGTAAAACTGTAGGCTGTATTGCAGCCACATTGCCGGTAACACTTACTCTAGGTTTACCAGACTTACCTTGCTTTGTGGTAATCAATATTACACCATTCGCTCCCCGAACACCATATACGGCAGTAGAAGATGCATCCTTTAAAATACTTATGGACTCTATCTCGTTTGGATCAAGATTATTATAAGTATCTCTAGGCACTCCGTCGACTAATATCAATGGATTTCTACCACTGGAGTTTAAGGTTGCCATCCCTCGAATGTAAATAGTGGCTTTATCCTTACCAAACTCACCGGAACTTTGTACCGCTTGTAATCCAGGAGCCATACCTATTAAAGCATTACTAATGCCTGCCACCGGAGCACGCACCAGATCTTCTCCGGTAACAGTACTTATAGCACCAGTAACCGTCACTTTCTTCTGCTCTCCATAACCCACCACTACAATTTCTTCTAATAATTTATCATCCGATTCTAATGCAACGTTTACAGTAGTGCGTTGATTTATCGATTCTTCTATGCTTTTATAACCTACTAAAGAAAAAATCAATATAGCGTCCGACTGAGTATAGTTTAATACATAAGCACCATTATCATCGGTTGACACACCAATTGAAGTATTTTTCACAGTCACATTCACCCCTTTTAATGGTAGACCCGTCTTTATATCAGTAACAATTCCCGATACACTCCTTAATGTGTCGGTTTGAAAATAAATTGAATGGTTATTTGTAGTTGCGTTTCCGATAAACGGTAAAGATCCAATACAAATTCCGAATAGGGATATCAATAATAGCAATCGGGGCATCATAAATACCTGTTTTAATAATTCTTAGTCTGATTGAGTTGCACTCTTCTACTCCACACAAAAAGTAGTTATATTTTAATCCTGCTCATTCATCAATAGAAAATACACCAGATGGATATTTCGCTAATAATCGTTCGCGTGCAATTAGTTTATCAACCTGTATATGATTTAAGTTTGAATGGCAAGACCTATTTCAAGTAATCGTTACTACAACCAGTTTTTCAACTCTTGTGAATGTAAAGTTGACCCAATTTCGTCCATGAATCAATAGACATTTTCAGGAATTTGATGGACTTTTTTATGCTGATAGTAAATACACTAATTGGAGATATGATCAACACAATATTGCTTGCCTATTATCAAGTTATTAACTTTGTATATAGTCATGCTGACATCCACACTCATCAAACGTAATAAAGAGCCTTATTAAACAATCAATATTTTACTAACAAACTTTAATAGATACTACAATAACTATATGAAAAAAACCGATCAGGAAAATAAAAAAGTAAAAGAAGGCTTTTTAGGGCAGAAGATGATCGTGCTTCCGCCAGGTGTTATCAAAAACATGACACAAAATCCCATTACTGCAGCCTTACATCCTACAGCAGTTGGGTACTATCCCAGAGCTGCAAGGCACGATAGAGAACGCAAACACGGCAGCCCGCAATACATACTATTATATTGTATTGAAGGCTCCGGTACGATATATGTACTTGGCAAAACTTTTACACTAATGCCAAATACTTTTATTATCATTCCTCGTCAAAAAGCACATCATTACAGTAGTAGTGAAGAGAACCCTTGGAGTATCTATTGGGTGCACTTTGCAGGAACGCAAGCCGATGCTCTATATAAAAGATATGCAAAAGATGATATGCCTGTAGTACAAAGTATACCTTATGATGAGCAACGTATTAATGTCTTTTCCCTGCTCTACTCCATTTTAGATCAGGGTCTTAGTATGCGTAATCTCGAAGCCAGCAGTATTCAAATGATTCAATTTCTGTCTTCTTTTATTTATCATGAAGAATTATATCCTAATTACTATCATGAAGATCAAATCTCTAAATCAATTGAATATATGAAAGCTAATCTGGATAAGAATTATAGCATACGCGAACTTGCTTCACAATTCAGATATTCAGTCTCTCACTTCTCCGACCTTTTTAAAAAGAAGGTCGGTTACTCACCTATACAGTACTTCAATCAACTTAAAATTCAAAAAGCCTGTCAATACTTAAGCTTTACAGACTTAAACATAAAAGAAATATGCTTAATGATTGGGTTTGAGGACCCTTACTATTTTTCAAGAATGTTTAAAAAACTAATGGGCATATCACCGGCAAAATACCGCAGTCAATACAAAAAACAATAGCACACATCGTTTACATACTCACTTCTCATAGAGAGAGCCATATGAAAAAAGGAATAAATACTATTATTGGTCATCGCTTCCCCTAAAGTATTTATTCCTCTAACAAATTATAATACACTACTGCTAGTGAATCAACTTCAGTATAGGTTGGTTACTACACATCCAGTTTTGCATACTTGGCATTCGCCTCAATAAAATCACGGCGCGGCCCAACCTCATCACCCATCAACATACTGAACACACGATCCGCCTCGGCAGCACTTTCAATAGTCACCTGTTTTAAAGTACGACGCTTAGGATCCATGGTGGTTTCCCAAAGTTGTTCTGCATTCATTTCACCCAACCCTTTATAACGCTGTATGGTTACCGCATCCTCTCTTCCTCCGCCTAATTTCTCAACCAAAGCTTTACGTTCTTCTTCATTGTATGCATAGGCCGATTCTTTACCTTTTTTGACGAGATATAGCGGAGGTTGTGCAATGTACACATACCCTTGCTCTACCAACTCTTTCATGTATCGATACACAAAAGTAAGAATCAGCGTAGCGATGTGGCTTCCATCCACATCTGCATCCGTCATAATAATCAGCTTATGGTAACGAAGCTTGGAAAGATTCAGGGCCTTGGGGTCTTCGGGTGTACCTACCGTAACTCCCAATGCTGTATAAATATTCCGTATTTCTTCGTTTTCGTAAATCTTGTGCTCCATGGCTTTCTCCACATTGAGGATTTTACCTCGCAGCGGAAGAATCGCCTGGAAAGAACGATCGCGGCCTTGCTTAGCAGTTCCCCCTGCAGAGTCACCCTCTACCAGGTACAACTCACAACGGGCAGGATCTCTATCAGAACAGTCCGCGAGCTTACCCGGTAAACCTCCACCACTTAAAACCGACTTTCTTTGCACCAGATCACGTGCCTTTCGGGCGGCAGCTCTTGCTTGAGCAGCCAGAATAACTTTATTGATGATATTGCGGGCTTCTTTGGGATGTTCTTCCAAATAAGCCTCAAGCACTCTTGCTACAGTAGTTTGTACCACCCCGCTTACCTCACTGTTGCCGAGCTTGGTTTTGGTTTGTCCTTCAAATTGAGGTTCGGGTACTTTTACGGCAATGATAGCGCTAAGACCTTCACGAAAATCATCACCTTCTATAGTTACTTTAGCTTTTTCAAATAACCCGTTCTGATCGCCATAGTTTTTGAACACACGAGTCAACGCTTGACGGAATCCCGTAACATGCGTTCCTCCTTCTATGGTATTAATATTATTTACGTAAGAGTAAATGTGCTCGGTGAATGAATCGTTATATGTTAGGGCCACCTCTACAGCTACGTTAGTATTTTCGTCATGCCCTTCTACACTGATTACATTAGGGATTAAAGGCTTGCGGCCGGCGTTTTCGTCCAGCATGGCAACAAATTCCACGATGCCCCCCTCGCTGTAGAAGGTTTTAGAAAGCGGCTCTCCGTTTTCATTTTTTTCACGCAAGTCGGTGAGGGTAATGCGCACGCCTCTGTTCAAATAAGCCAGTTCGCGTAAACGTCCTTCAAGAATATCGTACTTATATTCTGTAGTAGTAAATATAGATGGATCGGGCCAGAAATGCTGATGCGTACCTGTTTTATCAGAGACACCTATTTCCCGAACATCATATTGAGGTACACCAATGCGATACTCTTGTTCAAAAATTTTCCCCTCCCGATATACGGTGGTAATCATTTTGGTACTAAGCGCATTCACACAACTCACGCCCACACCGTGCAGCCCTCCGGATACTTTATAACTTCCTTTATCAAATTTACCACCCGCATGCAGCACCGTCATTACCAGCTCAAGGGCCGACTTATTTTCTTTTTTGTTGATACCAGTGGGAATGCCCCGCCCGTCATCCTTGACAGATATGGAGTTATCCTCATGAATGACAACATCGATATTTTTACAATATCCCGCTAATGCTTCGTCAATTGAGTTGTCTACAACTTCATATACCAAGTGGTGCAATCCTTTTACTCCGATATCCCCGATGTACATCGCAGGACGTTTCCGTACCGCCTCAAGACCTTCTAATACCTGAATACTATCCGCACCATAGGTGTTTCTATCATCGATTTCCACTTCCTTGATTTCTTCACTCATAAATAAAAAATGATTGAACTAATGCTGTTTTCGTGCTGTGTTCGCAATGGACAAATTTACGGAAAATTAAGCGTTTGTACGGATTTCAATTGAAATGTGGATATATAGTGCAAAGAGCCAGCCACCTGTGGCAACCGGCTCTTTAAATATTTAAAATCAACTATTTATAAAAACAAGTATTCCTCACCTACATCCCTCTGCCAGATAGTTATTGCCATTAGGAACGTTTCACAATCTGAGCTACCAAATCAGCCTCCGTTGCAACCTTGTTCCCCACGTATACTGTTCCCCTCATTTCACAAATTCCCCTTCGAATAGGAGCAGTAAGTTCCATCTTCAGAATCATCGTATCACCGGGGCGCACCATTTGTTTAAACTTACAGTTATCAATTTTCAGGAAGTAGGTATCATACTGTCCTTCTCCTGCCAAGTTGATAGCTAAAATACCTCCACACTGCGCCAGTGCTTCAATTTGCAGCACTCCCGGCATTACCGGATTCTGCGGAAAGTGTCCTTGGAAAAACCACTCATTGAAGGTCACGTTTTTGATCCCCACAATCTTATCATCTGTAAGGTCGATAATCTTATCCACCAACAAGAACGGGAATCGGTGGGGTAATGTTTTTTCTATATACTGCAGATCGTATACAGGAGGTACTGTAGGATCATAGCTAGGCACATCTTTTATGTGCTTATTGGCTTTAATATGTTTTTTAATCAACTTCGCAAAAGCCACATTGGTACTATGTCCTGGCCTATTGGCAATAACTCTTCCTTTAACGGGATAGCCGATTAATGCCAAATCACCTACCACATCCAATAGTTTATGTCTTGCCGGCTCGTTAGGGAAGCGCAACTCCAGATTATTGAGATACCCTTCACTTTTTACCTCTATATTATCTTTTTTAAAGATTTTTTTCAGACGCTCCAGCTCGGCATCGTCCACAGGCTTGTCTACTACCACAATAGCATTGTTCACATCACCGCCTTTAATCAGGTTATGCTCCAACAACATTTCCAGCTCATGTAGGAAGCAGAAAGTACGGCACGAAGCAATCTTTTCTTTAAAGTTTTTCATCGTCTTCAGCTCGGCGTGCTGCGTACCCAAAACCGGAGAATTGAAGTCTATCAGTGTTGTAATCTGATATTCCCGTGCGGGCATTATCACCATCTCCACACGCTTCTCTTCATCGGTCAGATATAGATTCTCATCTATTGAATACCAGATTTTCGCTGCATTTTGCTCCTCTACGCCTGCCTCCTCTATAATTTCAATAAATGGCATGGAGCTACCGTCCATAATAGGCACTTCGGGACCATTGATTTCAATCAGACAGTTATCTACGCCCATTCCTACCAATGCGGCCAACAGGTGCTCCACAGTGCTTACCTTAGCGCCATTAGCCTCAAGGGTTGTGCCACGACTTGTATCACTTACCAAATCACAATCCGCTTTAATAATAGGCTTATTAGGCAGATCAACGCGTTGAAACTGGATACCGAAACCGGCATTGGCGGGCTTTAATGTAACATCGGCCAGAATTCCTGTATGTAACCCTGTACCACTGATGCTTACCGCCTGTTTTAAAGTATGCTGCTTGTCGGGGTTGAAGTTATTATCCATTTCTAATTCTTGTTGAATTTGGCAAATATAAATTTTAATGAGGAACGAACACAATATTATTGCCTCCTCCTATAACAATTCTTCTAATTTTCGTTCATTTGCCGTAATGGACGATTCGCATACGGATATCCACCCATCTGCACTATCTGATGTATGGATATTTCCTGAAATGTATGATAACTTAAAATATAATACTTTTAAGAAAGTTACATGAAATTCTTGCACATTTGCCATTGAATTAACAAACCATGAATATCAACCTACAAAATATTAAGTCCCCTTTCTTCATCGGTGTTGCTGGGGCCGGAATGAGCGCTATTGCACAGTATCTGCGTGGTATAGGTATGAATGTAAGCGGTAGCGATCGTTTTTTCAATGAAGGTAAGGCTGCTGATATCAAAGAAAAACTCGAAGCAGAAGGTATACAATGTTATAAACAGGATGGTAGCGGTATCACTCCTACAACCGACCTGGTTGTTGCTTCTACTGCGGTAGAAGACACAGTTATAGAAATTCAGAAAGCTAAAGAACTGGGCATTCCTATTATAAGACGTGCAGAACTGCTGGCATTAATTGCCGCCAGTAAAAAAACGATTGCAATTGGTGGCACCAGTGGCAAAAGTACCACAACCGCAATGTTGTTTGATATCTTAACTTATGCCGGATTGTCGCCATCTATTATCAGTGGCGCAGGACTGGTGAGCCTTATCAAAAAAGGAAAAATAGGTAACGCGTTTGTGGGAAAAAGCGAATGGCTCGTTATCGAAGCCGATGAAAGTGATGGCTCGATAGTGCAATATCAACCCAGCATCGGTGTGTTATTGAATATTGATAAAGACCATAAAGAAATTGAAGAACTGATACAGATTTTTGGTACTTTTCGAAATAACAGCCAGTCTTTCATTGTTAATCAGTCCAACAAAAATGCAGCACGCTTATCCACCCAACTGGCAAATGATTTCGAAGTAAACGCTGATAATAGCGGTGCCGGATTTGTTGCCTCTTCTTTTGTGCAAAAGGGATTTAAAATTTCATTCAAGATCAACTCACAACCTTTTGAAATCAATATTGCCGGAAGACACAATATGGAAAACGCAACAGCTGCCGTAGCTGCCGCTTCTTTAGTAGGCGTATCTCTACAAGTAGCCAGTGAGGCATTACAACATTATGAAGGTATTTACAGACGTTGTCAGGTATTAGGCAATAAAAGAGGGGTGTGGATTGTAGACGATTTTGCGCACAACCCGGTAAAGTGTGCGGCTGCCATCAAAAGTTGTCAGCAGGCTGCTAACAAGGTAGTAGCATGGTTTCAACCCCATGGGTACGCTCCTACCCGTTTTTTAAGAACCGATTTTGTAAGAGAAATTACTGCGGCCTTGCGCCCACAAGATGAAATATGGATGAGTGAAATTTTCTATGCAGGGGGCACTACCACAAAAGATATCTCTGCCGAAGATCTAATTAATGATATTAAAGCCGAAGGTAAGCAGGCCTTCTTCTTAGCCGACAGAAAAAACCTCCCCGATGCGGTAAAACCGCGATTGGAAGAGGGAAATGTACTGCTACTGATGGGCGCAAGAGACCCCTCATTAGAAAGTTTTTCCCACTGGGTGTTTGACAATCTTTAGGCCAGAGTGAACTCTTCGTGTTTTTGTGGATGGCCCAATAAATAATAACAAAGCACCATTAACAAACCGTCCTTCGCTTTGGGTGTAGAGGCTTCAACATCTAGACTACAAACGGCGAGGGGCTTCTCAGTATTTTCTTCTACGATGGCAACTTCCTTATTATTGAGGAAGTTGAGATAGTAGCGCTTATCGTCGATAATGATGTACTGCCTATCTCCTTCTCGTTTCAGTTCTCCTAAATCCGTTCCGTACTCATTTTCCAGCACTACTTTGTGTTTCAAAAGTCCTTTCTTACGATACTTAAAATATCTTCTCTCACCATCTTCCGCTTCTACGTGCACCCAATCTGTCTGGCTTTTGTACGCTAGCGTAAGTAGCTTACGGCCATTATTCCACAAACTATACGCTGTCTGGCCAAGATTGGTAGTGATTGCTTTCCACTGCATGATGTTTGGGATTTGCAATACAAAGTTGGCTATATTTTGTGGGAAAAAAGCCAGTTAACATTAAATTAATATTGGATTTGGAGGAAAAAACGGGCAGAATAAAGAACTTGTTAACATTATGTGCATAACTAAGCCAATATAGCTGCTATTAAAATTTAGTATGTAAGTATAAATAAATCATTACAATAATGATCAGTAGAATAAGAATGGAGAAATAAAGCCACCATAAAGGCTTCAAACTCAGTTGCTCTCTTCTTCTTTTTCTGCGACTGGTACGATTCTTCAAATCACGGTTCAGTCCATCTACAATTAAACGAATACGTTCTTTATTTGCTACTTGCTGTAAGCCTTCCAGCGCCTCATTATCAAAATCCTCATCAAGTAAATGCATCTCCAGCTCATGCTTTTCGGCATTAGACAGCTCATCATTCAGATACTTCAGAAGAAGTTCTGCATCGACATTCTTTTTTGGCCCATGCAATATTTTATTCAACTCATTCTCCATTTTCAAGCTTTGTGGTTTTGAGTTTTTTCTGAATGTACAAGCGTAGATTTCGTTTACCGTTTTGAATATAACTTTTAACCTGCTGTAAGGAGTAACCGGTTTGAACACTGATATCCATGTAGCTTTTTTTCTGCATATAAAACAATGTTATGCACTCATGTTGCTCCTTATTAAGTTCACTCAAAGCTTCATCAAGTAGGCCATCTGCCAGCACTTTATCTGTTATATCCACATCTTCCTCCTCTCTAGTACTGTCGCTGATTACAGGTAGTTCTACGGGCACTTTTCCTTTTCTGTCGCGCAAAATAGTCAAGCATTGATTTCGAGCTACCATGTACAACCAACTCTTAAAATAATCAATCTCATACTTGGGTATTTCCTGTATCACCTTCAAAAATATCTGCTGGACACAATCTTTAGCCTCCTCTTCATTCTTCAAATATTTCATACACACACCAAATAGCAGTAAAGTGTACCGTTGCAACAAAATGCCGAGCCACTCACTGTTGTGATGCTGCCGAAACCGCTCCAACAGTTCTTTATCGCTAATATCTTTATACAGATCTGTGGTCACACTGATAAAGTTATTTAAATCTACCATTAAGATGCATTAACTGCAAAATTCCACACATTATATTTGTGGCTTACTATTTTTACATAAAATATCCATCATGAACTATGCAATTGTGACGGTGCCCGCCGCCCCTGTAAGAAAGCTTCCCAACCATCGTTCTGAGATGAGCAATCAGTTGTTATTTGGAGAGTCGGTAAAAATCATCCGCCAAAAAAACGAATGGTATAAAATAGAAAGTTTGTATGATGGTTATCAGGGATGGCTCACTCATCATATGATTACGTTGACAGATAAAAGTGAAATAACCTCTTCCTGTCACTTACTGGCACCTCAGTTCTTAACCACCATTCGCATTAACGGGCAAACTATGCAAATTCCTTTAGGGGCATCACTTCCTAATTTAAAGAATAGAAAAGGGACCATTGCCGGAAAAGAATATAGCTTCAATGGGAAGCCCCTTCGACCTGATACTATTTCCAATAAAATTGAACAACTCATTAGTAATGCTATGCAATGGTTAAATGCTCCTTATCAGTGGGGTGGTAAAACCGTTCTAGGAGTGGATTGTAGCGGGTTTAGCCAAACAATGTATAAATTGGTAGGTATGCCCATTCCTCGAGATGCGAAACAACAGGCGCTTAAGGGCACTCTTGTAAAAAATCTACAGCAGGCCCAACCAGGAGATCTAGCTTTCTTTAATGAAGATGACAAAATCGTTCATGTGGGAATCTTACTGGGATCGAATAAAATCATACATGCGGCTGGCAAAGTGCGTATTGATACCATCGATAAAAAAGGCATCGTCAATGTAGACTCAGGTAAGCGAACTCATAATCTTAAGGTAATTAAGAGATTTATTTAATAGCCTCCAAGAGATAATCTTTGCTTACAGGATAAGCCCGATTATACATATGTATAAGATTGGTTACTACAGATAGTGCAAGCTGATTACTTTTATCAAGAGTTTGCCAGCTAATAATAACCGGTTTTACTGCAAAATAGGAATCCGAAAAAGTAGTAGTTTCTCCATCACTGATATTGCGAAAGCCTTTAAGACTCTCTATATCTACAAGGGGCAAGACTCTTTGTAATAATCTGGACAATTTTGTATAGTCTTTCTTTACTGCTTTTCGATAGGCTTCCGTATTAGGAAAATAAACAGTGAGTTGATAGCTATAGTAGGAAAGCATTTTATCACCAAAATCCATTTCCCTTTCATAAAAAAGCATATCCACTTTATTCGCCTGCATGCTAAATGGATTAAATACTTTATACTCTCCTTTTGCGTAATAACCGGTGGAATCGGTTTTATGTAGTATTGTCTTATTCAAAAGTTCCGGATCGGTAGTCAGCGCTTTTACAAATGCAGAAAAAGAACCTGCAAAAGGATTTACTCTGTAATACTTAGCCACTACATCAACAAAGTTCTGCTGAGCCGAGAGTATTTTTCCGGCTAACAAGAAGATTATCAAGTAAAAGAAATATCTCAAAGCGCTAATTTTTAAAAACCTAACAAACATTTTTATTCAGATAGATTGCTCCCTATATAGCGAAGCCGGCTTTCTATGCCGGCTAATAATGTTCAAGTATGATAAAAAACACTTTTATTGCTTTACATAATGCTGTTTATACAAATCAATAGCTTCTGAAACTATGGGAAGCGCAGTTGCTTTGTCCTGAAAGGTATCAATCTCTACTTTCTTATTTTCAAGCACTTTATATTGCTCGAAGAAGTTACGCATTTCAAGCAAAAAGTGCTGTGGCAGCTCGTCAATATTGTCGTATTGTCTTACGGAAGGATCGTGCAGTGCAACTGCAATAATTTTATCATCACGTTCACCACTGTCAATCATCTGCATATTACCTATTACCTTCGCCTGTACCAAACAGAGGGATCGGATGGATTGTGAGCATAGTACCAATATATCCAGTGGGTCCATATCTTGTCCCAGCGTTTGCGGAATAAATCCATAATTCACCGGGTAATGGAACGATGAGTAAATGACCCTATCCAGCTTCAACAGTCCCGTTTCTTTATCTATCTCATACTTTGATCTGGAACCCTCGGGAATTTCGATAATCGCATTCACATATTCTGGTGCATTAGTTCCATAGCTTACTCCATGCCAGGGGTGACGAATTGTTAACATAATGCCTTATTGATTTGTAATTAGCAATAGGAAATGAAAGTGTTATAATTTATATTTTATGTGCAAATATACTAGTTTTCAAAAGCTCCTTCTTTGGACTCAAAAAGATATTTAAAATCAACCAGCCACTTTCCGTCCTTACGCACTACTTTAAGAGTATCTCTATTGTCTTTATGAAAGGAGTTCGAATAAACGATAATGCTGGTAGAATCGTTCAGCAACTGCCTGTTATGAATATGAATACTAGCATCCCACAGCCCCTGCCGTTCCTCGGACGAAAGCTGTATACGCGATACGGCATCCAGTTGCTGGTTATTGATGGAATCGCGCAGCATAAAATCTGCAGCTCGATCGTATCTGCCTTTCAGAGAAGCTTCTAAGAAATTTCTGGCAGCATCCAGATCGCTGTCGGCCTCATCCTGCGATGATCCACTATTGCATGATACCCCTACCAAAAGGCCCCATACAGTTATGAATAGCAACAATTGTTTTGTCATTATGTTTTATTTCAGTTGTTCTAAATTTTTCTGAATTTCTTCAAGCACTTTGGGATCCACATTTCTAAGGATACTATCAGCCTTTTCTCTCTCCTGCTGCATTCTCTCTATATCCATCTCTGAAATATCCGGTACAACCTCCTCTGGGTGCTGCAGGCTTTGCGATCCCATGCGCATAAGGGTACTCATAGAAAAATCTACCTTCCATCCATCTTTTTGCTTTATAAGTTTAAAATCGGTGGGTGGTACATCCTTCTTTTTATGTCTTACCTTAATAAATGCCGAGTCCCCCATAATCCTCGCTGGCTCCATTACTACATCCCTGAAATCTTCAGTAGGATCATTATCCGGTAGTGAGTCTTTCATTCTTTCAGCAATTTCTAGACCTTTTTTTATCATTTCTAGAGTAGCCTTGCTATCGTTGGTAACATATTGCGCTGCACCATCTATATCTTTTTTTGCCAGCTTTTCAAAAAACAAAGGCAATACCTCATTAGGATCGTGAATAACAGCCCCACTATTACAAGCAGCTAACCAAAGAAGCATCGTAATACTATATAGAAAAGATACCAGTTTTTTCATCAATAATAGATTATAGTTAATGGCCCATAGACCGAAATACCCAGATTCACACAAACAAATGTAAGTATGTGTTTTGAAATTCTGTTTAGGATTATTTTAAAATTGTGCTTCAAATATCAGTATTGCCATATCATTCAGGTATAAATCGTCAATACTCACGTATACCGGATCCTGCTCTTGGGGCAAAAATCCTTGCAGTTCATTTTTCAACACCCCATTCATGCATTTAAAAACAAATTCGCTGCAATACATTCTATCATCTGTATCAAAATTAAAATACCAGTCGAACAACAGCTTGTGAGCATAGTGTTTTTTCACTACAGTTGTAAGAGCATTAACTTGTTCATCGTTCAAAGGGTATCTGAATACTGCAAATTTATCGGCTTCTTTCGGGAGACAAAACTTTTCTATGGGTTCGCGTAATAAGGCCTGACTGCGATTATAGCCCCCTCCTATTGCATGGTATACAAAAACGGAGTCGTTTTCCACCTGCAAAATCCCGCAATGTGAATAGGTTTTATCCCTTCGATTAAAACTTCGAGCTACGCGACTCACACCGTCTCTTCCATTCCGCACAATAATATCCCCGCTTTTAATTAACAATTTGGCTGCTGCTATTTTCTGTGCAACCTCTCTATCAGAAGATTTGCAGGCTATCAAACAAAAAAGAAAAAGGCATCCGCAATTACGAACGCCCTTTTGAAGTATTTGCAATATACCTTTAATCTTTGGAATATTTTTCTTTTTCCTGCGTAGTACGCTCATGCTCATCGTTATAAGCTTTGATAATAGCCTTCACTAAACGGTGTCTTACTACGTCATCTTCGTCCAACTCAATATATCCGATCCCCGGAATATTTCGCAAGATGCGGGTGGCCGTTTTTAATCCACTCCGTTGATTTTTGGGCAAATCTACCTGCGTCATATCGCCGGTGATGATGGCTTTTGCATTAGCCCCGATGCGTGTCAGAAACATTTTAAGTTGCAAATCGGTAGCATTTTGTGCCTCATCCAGAATGATGAAGGCATTATCCAGTGTGCGACCACGCATATAAGCCAGGGGCGCAATTTCTATAGCACGGGTGCTCATGAAATACCCTAACTTATCAGCCGGAATCATGTCGTCCAACGCATCATATAAAGGTCTTAAATACGGGTCGATTTTTTCCTTAAGATCACCGGGTAGAAATCCAAGGCTTTCACCGGCTTCTACAGCTGGACGCGTAAGAATAATTTTCTTTACCTGCTTATTCTTCAAAGCCCGAACGGCCAGAGCTACAGCTGTATACGTTTTACCGGTACCGGCAGGGCCAATCACGAAAAGAATATCGTTCTTTTCCGCTTCCTGAACCAGTTTTTTCTGATTGGCGGTTCGGGCACGAACACTCTTACCATTAGGGCCGAATACCAGCACTTCGTTAGGGTTTCGCTCAATAAAGTTGTCGATAACTTCCGTGTCATCACCGCCTAATATCTGATCGAAATAGTTGTTGCTCATGCTGCCATTTCTTTCCAAATAGGCAATAACCAGATTGATTTTTTCCTTAGCAGCTTGAATTTGCTCGGGTGCACCACTTAGTTTTAACTGCGTACCACGTGAGAGTATTTTTAGCAACGGGAACTTTTTCTTAAGGATATCAAGCTTGGCGTTGTTAACCCCAAAGAAATCTAGCGGGTTAACGGTATCGAGATTAATGATTACTTCTGTCAATGCTTTTACGATTTATGTTTACACTACCTTGCCGGAAACATTTTTGCTGCTATTGTGCATAGGGTACGTATTCCGGCGCTTCTATTCCAAATATATCTTAAAAAATACAAGAATAAAATTTATCTTTTCAACACCTGTGAATACTTTTTTTCCAAAAAAATGTTGAGAAAATATGGGGCTTTGATACCTAACTGCAAAATAGGGTATTACTTCCGTTACAGTGTTGAGCTATTGTAACAATCCATCGGGCTGATTGTTCATGATAGGTGCAAGTATTATAAGGCCTTTAACTGAGCTATGGTAGCTACAGGGTCCTTCGCCTTAAACACAGTACTTCCAGCCACTAGCACATCCGCACCGGCATCGAGTATTTCCTTAGCATTTTCAAGGGTTACACCCCCGTCAATTTCAATGAGAACATCCAATCCGCGCTCTGTAATCATTTGCTTCAACTGCCGAATCTTCTCCAGTGTGTAGGGTATAAACTGCTGCCCACCAAATCCGGGATTTACACTCATCAAATTCACGATACTGATTTCATGCAAAATGTCGCTTAGCATAGAAACCGGCGTGTGCGGATTTACAGCCACACCAGCTTTCATACCTAGCGATTTGATATATGTAATATCCTGATGCAGTCTGGGACATGCCTCAATATGAATCGTAAGATGATCTGCTCCTGCCTTTTTGAATACTTCGACGTAACGCGCCGGATCTTCAATCATCAGGTGCACATCGCAGGGTTTTTTGACAACTTTTCGCACAAACTCTAGTACCATCGGTCCAAAACTGATGTTGGGTACAAACTGGCCATCCATTACATCAAAATGTAACCAGTCTGCCTCACTGGCGTTTACAATATCACATTCTGCCTGCAGATTCAGAAAATTAGCAGCTAATAAAGACGGAGCGATAATTGCCATACAATAAGGTTTACTGGCTACAAAGTAAACGCTTTCTATCAAAAGAAATTGCGTACAAATACCTATTTTCGCAATTCAACAAATTACTGAGTACTATGCAAACCGGCCTTCTTCATTTACACAGCTTTTTACGTTGGGCAATTTTGCTATTCTTTTTGATAGCTATTTTCAAAAGCCTAGGTGCAGGTAATAAACCCTTTACTAAAAGCCACGCCACAGCAGGACTAGTACTGACTACACTTTGCGACCTTAATTTTCTGGTGGGACTCATTCAATGGTTTACCGGCAGATTCGGGCTGAAGCTATTTCAACAAATGCCCATGGCTGATATTATGAAGGCTCCAGTATACCGTTTTTTCGCGGTTGAGCATATTACGGGAATGCTTATTGCCATTGTATTAGTGCACATCGGTCGTTCTTATGCCAAAAAGAATATATCAGATAGACAAAAACACCGTAAAACAGTGTTGTTCTATGTTATTGCACTGATAATTATGTTGGCCGTTATTCCTTGGCCGTTTAGAGAGATAGGACAAGGTCGGGGCTGGTTCTAATTTCCGATTTAGCGGGGGCCTAATTCTATCACCTGACAATCTTTAAAATCACTCCCATCTATCGTAAAACAGATGAGAGTCCTTACTTTGTGCCAACCGTGCTTACCCGCAGCGCCAGGATTCATATGTAGACACTGCAAGGAGTCATCGTACATTATCTTAAGAATATGCGAGTGACCGCTGATAAATAATTGCGGCTTTTCGAGGAGAAGCTGTTTGCGGGTTTCGGGGTTATACCGGGGCGGATAGCCTCCAATATGTTTGATCATCACCCTTACCTTTTCAATTTTAAAAAGCGCCACTTCCGAAAATTCGTTTCTAATATCCCTTCCGTCAATATTGCCATAAACACCTCGCAATGGTTTTAAGGCCCGCAGTTTCTCAGCGATCTCAATATTGCCGAAATCGCCCGCATGCCATATTTCATCACAGTGCTCGAAATGATAAAGCACCTGTTCATCCAAAAATCCGTGCGTATCCGATATCAGGCCGATACGGGTCATTAGGTTTATTATACGTTAGGGTTATTAATCTTTAGTCATCCTTTGGGTGGCAATAAGGATTTTCTTTTCCATTAGCTCATTTTTTTTGAAAGCCTTTTTCTCTTGCTTCAGGCTTCGCTTATTATAACCCTCCTCTATCAATTTATTAAGATTAGGTTTACCGGCATTTACCCAAGCCGTATACCAGAAATCGGCCACAGCATTGGAAGACGCTATCAACTGGTCATTGATGGAAGATTTTAACGCCTTAGAGTACTCTCGAGCAAATGCTTCTGTATAGAATCTGCGATTTTTACCCCAACGGAACTCCCATCTATACTTGGTAGAATCGGTAAAGTTTTTGGACACTTCACGCTCTTTTTCGAACATTTCGGGAAGTAGAGAAAACGTATGCTGAATAATCTTCCATATTTCGTCCTTGGGATCAGCAATATATCTGGCTTTATGACGCGTACTCAGGTTATAACTTGTGATCACTGCTTCAGGCACAGTGGTTTCCCATAAATCGTGAATACCATGCTGTCCGGTAAGCTGACCATCATAGTTAATGGAAGTATGTAGCGGTACATGCGCATCTGCAATATAATGACTCAAGTCAGCCGCATAAAACACAATACTATCGGGGTTTTGGGAACGGAACGCTTGGGTCAGTTTTTCCAGATACGCCTCTATTACGTAAGGCAGCGTACCGTATTTGTTAAGCGTATCAAGGCTGTATTTTGCTATAGCTTCCTGAAAATCTCTGGGCACCTCAGGGAAAGGAATATCTCCGAAACGCTCCATATCCATATAATGCTTACTTCCCTCTGTACTATCCTGCGTACGCCTTACGTCCGGACGCGGAGCACCGTACACCAAAGAATCTTTATGCACATAGAAAAAAGGCTGCATGGCTTTGGGCAATTGATAGATGGCCAGTTGGGCGATAGTTCGATGCACCAAAAAACCCCATGCCGAGGTTATCAATACAATACCAATAAGGATAAGGGAAAAAAGAAAGTAGTTTTTATTACGCATAATCTCTCAAAATAATCCTGCAAATTTGGGAGAAAAAAGGATTAGTTCCATTCCCGGTTAACTAAATTGTGAAACAAAACTCTGGATTTACATTAAAACTGCAAAAAAGTTATATACACACTTTATCTTTGTTTATAATACTAAATCCTAGCATATGCCGCTACTCGAAGTTCGGAACCTTATAAAACATTTTGCTACACAAAAAGCTGTAGACGATATCAGCCTCAGTATTGAAAAAGGACAGATTTTTGGATTACTGGGACCCAACGGTGCCGGAAAAACTACGCTTATCAGAATGATTACCGGTATCTTTTACCCAGATAGCGGCACTATTCTCTTTGACGGACAACCGTTCAACCCTGCACACGACATTGTGCATATAGGATATATGCCCGAAGAAAGAGGGTTGTACAAAAAAATGAAAATAGGCGAGCATGCCCTTTATCTGGCACAACTCAAAGGACTTAGCAAAAAGGATGCGCTCGAAAAAATAAAAGTTTGGTTCGATAAGTTCGAGATGGGAAGTTGGTGGTACAAGAAAGTAGAAGACCTCTCAAAAGGTATGCAACAAAAACTGCAGTTTGTCACCACTATCCTACATAATCCTAAGCTCATTATACTGGACGAGCCTTTCAGCGGACTGGATCCGGTAAACAGCAATCTCATAAAAGACGAAATATATAATTTGGCCCAAAATGGCGCTACAATAATATTTAGCACCCATAGGATGGAGCAAGTGGAAGAAATTTGTGACCATATTGTGCTAGTCAATCAGGGGAAAAAAATTCTTGACGGCACAGTACAGCAGGTGAAAAATGATTTCAAACAACATATCTACAAGATTGCTTTTGAGAATGATATTTCTATCATTGCAGACAGCACCATATTTGAAATTAAAGAACAGGACGCTCAATCCATCGTTGTTCAAAAACGTGATGGCGTAACAAATAATACAATTTTGCAGTATTTGATACAACAAGGTGCCCAAATCAATGCTTTTAAGGAAATATTGCCTAGCCTGAATGATATTTTCATCAGTCTAGTTAAAGACACCCCTGTATCACGCCAATTCCAGAACGTTAATTAATCTTTCTAATTGAAACTAACATATGAGCAAAACATTTTTAATCATACAACGAGAATATTTCACCCGAATAAGAAAAAAATCCTTTATTATTTCCACCTTACTTTTTCCACTGCTGTATCTCGGGTTGGTATTTGGCACTGCTTATATCGGGCAAAAAGCCTCTTCCAAATTGAAGATTGCATTGGTAGACTCTTCGGGCAAGTTCACCCAACAAAAAATAGATAAAGTAAATGCAGAGGACAAATCGAATACGCTCATTCTGGAAACCACAGATGTAGCTCAACTCGCCAACGATTTTGAAAGCAGAGGATACGATGCATATGCTGTAATTCCCCAAGACATTATGATTGCTGCCACTCCCCAAACCATCGTAGTGAAATCCAACAGAACACTGGGATTAATTGCCGGAGTACAGTCCAAGCTTAACAATATATGGAACGATATCAAGTACGAGGAACTAGGAATTGACCAAGAAAAACGTGTAGCACTCACAGGAAGCAAGCTTATAGTACTTGCAGAAAACCAGCAGGACAAAAGTGCAGATGGAACTTATGCAATGATCATAGGATATGCAGCAGGCTTTCTGGTGTACTTTATACTGCTCATATATGGCTCACAGGTAATGATGGGAGTAATGGAAGAAAAAACCAATAGAATTGCCGAAGTAATGGTATCCTCAGTAAAGCCTTTTCAGCTCATGCTGGGGAAAATAGTAGGAATTGCACTGGTAGCACTTACCCAGTTTCTACTATGGATTGTATTTGCTTTAGTAGTGTTTAATGCTACTAAAATTGCAGGCAATACGAGTTCGGAGCTGGCCGGAGCTGTTGCAAGTGTGCAGAAGTTCTTTACCAGCTTTAATATGCCCTTGCTATTGTTCCTGTTTGCATTCTATTTTTTGGGAGGCTTTTTCTTCTATTCCTCATTGTATGCAGCTATCGGTAGTGCAATTAACGAAGATGTACGTGAAGCGCAGTCACTCTCATTTCCGATTACACTAATCATCATATTTGCCATTTTTCTGCTGACCATAGCGATGAATGACCCCACTAGCCCTATAGCTGTTTGGGCGAGTATCATTCCTTTTACCTCTCCTATTGTAATGATGGCCAGAGTGGCTTATGGAATTCCGGGAACCGTTACTTACGGACAGCTTGCGCTGAGCATGACATTATTGGTGGCATCATTTTTATTCATGGTATGGTTTGCGGGTAAAATTTACCGCACGGGTATCCTCATGTATGGTAAAAAACCTACCTGGAAGGAAATGCTAAAATGGGCGATGCGCAAGTAATATTTACGTATTTAACCTTGGGATTCAACCGGCTTTACCGTCTTTTTACACCCGTTTACCGATGCGTATTATGTAGGGGGAGCTGTGAGCTGTAATTTTACATTACGAAATCTAAACAAATCAATGTTACAGTTTTTCAGAAAATACAGTGAAGTCATTATTTGGAACGGCGCCCTTATATTATTGGGCGTAATGAATGTAAATGATACTTCGCTCTGTCTTCTGAAAAATATGGGAATCACTTGGTGCCCGGGTTGTGGATTAGGGCATGCTATTCATTACGCACTGCACTTTGAATTTGAAAAGTCGTTTCAGGAACACATCTTGGGAATACCGGCAACATTGATTCTCTTCTACCAGAGTTGTAAATCTATTTATACAATCAACAAAACCACTCATTATGGACCAGCAACAAATACTAAGAATGTTTCCTGATATAGAATATGAGGAAATGGCAGCGCTCCTGCACCTTACGGAAAATATGACCGAGCAGCAACAACAAACTTTTCTGGTAATTTACCAGGGTAAAAGGAAAGATCGCACACTGATGCTGGTTTTTGCATTACTCGGTTTTGTAGGCGTAGCCGGTATTCACAGAATTATCACTGGTGATATCGGACTGGGTATCTTATACTTCTTTACCGCAGGTCTCTGCTTTATTGGCACTATTGTCGACCTGGTGAACATCAAAAAGCTCACCATGGACTACAATATAAAAATGGCTTACGAGGCTGCCAATTTGGCTACCGCCGTATTTAAATAAAATGGGCTTATTTCCGATAACTAATCGCTGCTCCTACGTACATATTTCTACGGGGAGCGGCGTTATAATATCTCCCTCCTGCCCCGTTAATGTCATTTCCTAAGCTATAATTTTCATTCAAGAGGTTATCACCTCCTAAGTATAGCTTAATATTTAACTTATCAATTACTAGTTGATAACCTAACTTAACGCCTAATAAATGATAAGGGTTGGCGACAGCCGTATTCGCATCATTGACAAATATTTTAGAGGCCCCATAATAAGTAGCATTGAGACTAAACCTATTCCCCATAGCCATATCGGCAGCTAGTGTTACTGAGCTACGTGGTACTCCGGGAAGTTGTTTGCCGGAATAATCATTACCCTCCTTAAGAAAAGTTCCATATTTAAAATAGCTATAAGTATATCCCGCAGTAAATACTGCACGATTCAACCATTTCCATCTCTCCTGTCGCAATACATAATCAGCAAACAGCTCTACGCCACGCTGCCGTATTTGTCCGGCATTCACAAAATAATCGGCCCCGGATTCATCGCGCTGTTGTACCAGCCCGTTTTTCATGTCAAAATAAAAACCCGTAGCCTGTAATCTCAATTCATTCCAAAGATATTTCTCCGCCGTTAGTTCATAATTCCATCCTTCTTCTGCTTTTAATGCCGTATTGATGATTCCTGTTGAAGGCAAGAGCTCCGCTATAGTTGGAGAAGCATATCCTTTTGCAACCGAACCTAGAATAGTCAACCTATTATCCCATTTTTTCGAAACCGAGATACGGGGCGCTACTTCGTTACTGAAAGCAAACGGCTGTTGTAGTACAGGTTCCTCATTCAAGCGTGTAAACCCCACTTTGGCCTTATTATAACTAGCACCTAGGGTATAAGTCCAGTTGGACATAGTGGTATAGACAACCTGGGCAAACAGACTATATATGGTAGTACTTACTTCATCATCGGTCTGAAGTGTATCGGGAACGCCTTTATTATTTCCATTTACTCGAATGCTATAATCGCCCTTTTGCCATTCAGCTCCGGCATCTACTCTTAGCCTGTTATCTGAGGCTAACGGTGCTTCAAACGTAAACTGTGTTCTTCCTCCGAAATGCGGTTCGATACGTCTTTCATAGTTCCTCACTGCACTATTTTTAATATGATTGTAGGAACCATATACTGTAGTTTGATTAGTGATATTCTGAGCAAAGTGATAAACATAGGTTATACCACCAGTAAGATTTTTTTGCCAGATGGCCGCCTTTGCCTCCACCGCGGAGGGGAATATGCCGGCTGCAGGCCTTGCCGCCCGAGGATTCTTCTGATATTCCTGTAAGGTAAGCGCTCCGGGAGTTTGATAATACATATCGGTATACAGCAAAGCTGCCGTCAATGCTTGTTTTTCTGTAATATACCATCTACCCATCCATGACAGATTATCCCGCTGCACTGCAGACTGCTCTCGATATCCTTTACTTTCATTATGAGCATAAGTTAATTTTGTTGAAAACTTATCCCCTGCAATATTTCCTGTAGCAAGAACAGAATGTAACCCGTAGCTGCCACCAATATACTCCACAGAAGCTTCTGTGTGAGGTGAGATGGCATTTTCAATCAGCAATAGACCTCCTGTTCCAACACCATACATGCTGGAAGCAGGACCTTTAAATACCTCAATTGATGAAAAATTATTATAGGCCAATTGATTGAAGTAAGTATTACCTCCGGGATCAGTTAAGGGAATGCCATTCCAATACACTTTCACATTCCGCACCCCGAAAGGAGAACGCAGCGAGCTACCCCGAATATTGATACGATAACTTCCCGGAGAACGCTCTTCCATACGCATTCCGGGAATAGTGTTAATTTCGGAAAGAAGAGACATCTTATTGGATAAGGATGTGTTCCCTACTACAGAAATCAACCCTGTTGCAAGGTTTCTCTTCTGCCCAAATGCTCGTACCACCACCTCGCTTAGGGGTTTTATGGTATCGAATGTCATATCCTGTGCCGCACTGTTAAAAACAGATAGCAATAACGCCAGCCCCAGCCCGACGCTCCTACTTTTCCTAAACATATTGTTGAAAACTCTGTTCAAAATCTGAAAAGATTAAACCAACAAAGAAAATAAAATTAACTAAGTACTGCTTAATTTTGTTAGTAAAGCACTAAGCTTCCATATTTTATAACGATATATTGCAACAAGATATGTCTACACGCCTCCTTCTTTTCGCTGCGGTAATCTTTGGCTTTATTTCCTGCAAAAATCAGGATACTAAAACTAAAGAAGATGCTACCGCTACTAACCCAACAGATACAACAACGGTTATTACTGAAGAAGACAACTTATCCGCAAAGTTCTTTTACAGGACGTTGGAAGGTACTATTGCGGGCAAACCTGTAGTAATGCATTTACTAAAACATAATGACATGGTGGATGCCAACTATTACTACACTGATTATGGCACACCAATCTTTTTATATAAAGACTGGGATGAAGAAGGAGCAGATAGCCTTTACCTCATTGAAAACACTGATAACGGAAACGGGTTGTCACCCAAAATTGCCCTCTATCTCGCAGAAAACGAAATTACCGGCATATGGAAAAGTGGCGATAATAAAACCACCTACCCTATAAAATTGCGAGAAAGTCAGACAGATGGTACCCTTCGTATAAGAGCATTGAGCTATTCGGACTCTGCAGCATACCTGAAATTCCCCAAAGACACTCCCATTCTAAAATCAACGATAACTGTGGTAATGGCTACCGACAATGATCCGTCTGCCACCTGGTTCAATAACGAATTGAAAAAAATATTGGACAATGGGGATAAAAAATATGCTTCGCTTAATCTGCCGCAGACAGCTCAAGCTATCGTAAATGATTTAAAAAACAATTACAGTAAAGATGTTGACAGCAGTCTTGTGGGTGTAACCGTAGACGATAATATGCCCCATTATTTCCTCAACCGAGAGTATATCACCACCAGTAATGTGGTTCATAATAATAATGGATATATAATTCTTAACGTGTACAACTACTCCTATACCGGGGGAGCACATGGCGACTATGCCACTACCATGTATTGCTTTGACATAAAAAATCAGAAAAAACTACAACTCAGCGATATCATGAAAGTAGATTCGGTTGCCATACAAAATCTGCTGGACAAATATTATAGAAAGCGGTACCACCTGCGTCCGCGTACTTCTCTAGATCAAAGCCTTTTCGTCAAGCATCTGGCTCCGAATGACAATTTTTATTTTGGACCCAAAGGTCTAGGCTTTATATATAACCCTTACGAGATCGCCCCTTATGCCGCCGGCGAGATCAATGTATGGATTCCTTTTTCGGAACTAGTGACATATCTGAACCCTGAATTTAAAGAAAGGATGGGCCTTTAGAATTTTCTTAATGCTTTAACAATTTTCGGCCAAAACCGATTGGCCGAATCATTTAACTTTAGCCCCAAATGCTAAGGCTGCTTTTCATTTTCTTTTCATTTACCATCTTTCTTGGAGCAAATGCTCAGGTACCCGACTTTATTTCTGTACGAAAAAAGAATGGTGTTCCTGTAAAAAACTATTACGCCGGTATTGAAATATCTTTAATCACACACGATGGGCGGCGCTATGACGCCCTAATAGACCGAATTGCCAACGATAGCATTTTCCTTCGTTATTACACACTGCACGCCTATACTAATATCTTCGGCACTACCAGTTATGATACCATAACGACGTATACCCTAGGTATGCATTATAAGAATATCAAAACCATCCTGGTTCCTAAAATCAGTTACCGCGATCATTATTTAGCTACCTTGGGGAGGTTCGCGGCTATTGGGGGATTTGGCTATGATTTTCTGAACATTTTTAACGGACTGGTACAAAAACACGACCCGCTGTTTGACAAACGTAATACACGCAATGTAGCCATTGCCACCGGTGTGGGGGCTGCGGGATTGTTTTTAAATCGCAAGTATCGACGCCCGGGGAATTCGAGTAAATACAAAATTGTATACGTCAACCTGAGTCAGAGCACACCCTGAAATTAATAGGGGTAATTGCCCCCTTTTTTAAAAGAATATATCTGATTTTCTTCTTTTCTTTGCAGTCTCCTTTCAAGATAAAAACCTGACACATGCAAAAAATCATTCAACTCCGATTATCACCGCAACAAGCTGCCGATGATAGTGCGATCTTGCAGCAAATAGTCGAACAGGAGAGCATTGCACCTGCTACCATTACAGGATTTAACATCATCAAAAAGTCCATTGATGCTCGCTCTAGAACGCCATGGATCAATCTCAAGCTTAATGCCTACATCAACTAACCTTTTCAGGAAAGAGAACGGCCTCCATTTCACTTTCAGGATGTAAGCAGGGCTTCTAAGCGTGTGATTATAGTGGGCGCAGGACCTGCAGGTCTTTTTGCAGCCCTCCAGCTTCTTGAAACCGGTATTCGACCTATCATTCTGGAACGCGGAAAAGATGTAAGAGCGCGTCGTCGCGACTTGGCAGCTATCAATAAAGAAGGCATTGTCAATCCCGAAAGTAATTATTGCTTTGGCGAAGGCGGTGCCGGTACTTACAGCGATGGAAAGTTATACACCCGAAGCAACAAGCGAGGAAGTATAGACCGCATCTTAAACCTCTTTGTCAATTTCGGGGCCGAAGAAAAGATACTGTATGAAGCTCATCCACATATCGGCACCAACAAACTGCCTAAGATTATTGTGGCTATGCGAGAACAGATCCTGCAATGTGGCGGAGAAATTTTATTCGAACAAAAGGTTATAGACTTTATTATAGATGATCACATCATCAAAGGAGTAAAAACACAAAAAGGGGATATCATCGAAGCCGATGCTGTGATATTGGCTACCGGTCATTCCGCAAGAGATATTTTTTATTTATTGCAGAAGAAAAATGTGCTGATCGAACCCAAACCCTTTGCCTTGGGTGTTCGTGCGGAGCATCCTCAATCGCTTATCGATACAGCTCAGTACAAGTGCGACTCCCGGGGTCCGTATCTGCCCCCGGCATCCTATAGTCTCGTGCAACAGGTTCATAATATCGGTGTGTTCTCCTTTTGCATGTGCCCCGGCGGCATTATCGCTCCCGCCGCCACCGGACATAATGAAATAGTGGTAAACGGTTGGTCCCCTTCTAAAAGAAATAATCCTTATGCCAATTCGGGGATTGTGGTACAGGTTCAACTAAAAGATGTTCTCAGAAACGAAAAACTCAAAAACCCTGACCCTTTATCACTCCTACGATTTCAGCAAGAGATAGAAAGGGCTGCATTTGTAGCAGGTGGGGGACAGCTAAAAGCACCTGCTCAACGTATGGTAGATTTTTGTACTAATAAATTTTCGTCATCACTACCCGACTGCTCCTATCTAACCGGTATAACCAGTGCCGATTTAAGAACTGTTTTGCCCCCGTTTATCTACAAAGCCCTGCAGAAAGCTTTCGTGGAGTTTGGCAAAAAAATGAAAGGCTATTACACGAACGATGCAGTATTGGTAGCAACTGAATCACGTACTTCTTCACCGGTACGAATTCCCAGAGATGCTGACACCTTACAACATCCTCAGCTAAAAAATCTTTACCCCTGTGGGGAAGGTGCAGGCTATGCAGGAGGTATTGTTAGTGCCGCCATGGATGGAGAAAAGATCGCACGGATGATTGCCGCTACCTTAACTTATGCTTAAAATACTCCGAGAAAAACAAATTATTTAAGCTTTTCATTACTCGCGTGTCTGTCTGCATCGCGCTTTGTTTTCTTTTCAAAGCTTTGTTGTAATGCTGCAGTAAGATCTACGCCTGTCTGATTAGCCAAACAAAGGAGCACCCATAACACATCAGCCATTTCTTCTCCCAGCAATGCTTTACGTTCATCATCCGAATACTTTTTACCATCTTTATAAGACTGATCACCATAAAGCCGTGCCATGTGGCGTGCCAACTCTCCTACTTCTTCGGTAAGAATGGCCATATTCGTCAATTCGCCGAAATATCTAACACCGATGGTTTTAATCCATTCATCTACGCGCTGTTGCGCCTCGCTAATTGTTATACTCATTCTTTATTTTTTGTATCGATGATGATGGTGACAGGACCGTCGTTCAGCAACGCAACTTTCATATCTGCACCAAATACACCTGTTTGAATGGGCTTACCCAAATCTTTTTCTAACTGCTGAATCATTTTATTATACAAAGGAATAGCTATATCGGGTTTGCTGGCTCTAATATAAGAAGGACGGTTCCCCTTTTTTATCGAAGCATGCAACGTAAACTGGCTCACCAGCAGCACCTCTCCATTGATATCCTTTACTGAAATATTCATGACCCCGGCATCGTCATTAAAAATACGTAGCTGCGTTATTTTCTGACTTAACCAGGCAATATCTTCATCGTTATCGGCATCCTCAATCCCCAGCAATATCAGTAACCCCTGCTCTATGGAAGCATGAAGTTGGCCATCAATCGTAACAGATGCTTTTTGCACTCTTTGTACTACCGCTCGCATAAGGATTTTTTATACACTTCAAAAATAAAATCTAATTTAGAGTGATAAAATCAATAATGGATGTATCGCGCGAAATAATTTTTAAAACCACTCGCAGCAGTGGTAAAGGCGGACAAAATGTAAACAAAGTAGAAACCGCCGTGGTGGCTTATTTTGACATTACTGCATCCTCACTGCTTACACCTGAGCAAAAGTCACGTGTATACCACAGATTAAGTACACGCATTAATGCCAATGGAGTATTGCAGGTAAGATCCCCAAGCCATCGCACGCAACTAGAAAACAAAGAAGATGCCGTCAGAAAGATAAATGCACTTGTCGTTCAGGCTTTACAGGTGAGAAAGCCACGTATTGCTACTACAGCTACCCGTGCATCCATTGAAAAAAAAATTGAACGTAAAAAGAAAGAAAGCGTTAAGAAAAGTTTTCGAAGGAAAATAGATAAAAACAATCTCGAATAATATCAAGGAAAGGTCTTAAATATCGTAAAGCGTAATAGAAGCTCTATAAACAATAGCCCCAGCGCCAACAATACAAACGGAATAAACATCTCCTCAATCTCTTTATATCTGATAATTTCTACCTTCGATTTTTCCAGCTGATCGATTTCTGAATAAATAGCCTGTAGTGAGGCTTTATCCGTAGCCCGAAAATACTTACCACCTGTCTCCGAAGCTATACGCGTTAAGAGTGTTTCATCAATATCATTTCTTACAGTGTTGCCTGCATTATCTTTTACCATTTGCTCTATCATAAACTCTGTCGAGCCCAGACCAATACAATACACCTTTACATTTTCTGCCTTAGCAATCTCAGTTGCTGTATAAGGATCAATGATTCTTGTAACCGGAGCCTCTTCTTTTCCATCAGTAAGCAAAATAACCACTCGACTTTTACTACTTCCCTTACTCACTCTATTTACTGCCATAGCTAGCCCTTCTCCTATCAATGTTCCATCGGCAAGATAGCCTCCATCTTTAATCTTAAGACTTTGCAACTGCGTCAAAAGAGTATTTTTATCGGAAGTAATAGGGCATTTAGTAAAACTTTCACCGCCGAAAATCACTAACCCTATTCTATCTACCGGTCTGCTTTTCACAAATTCTGCCGCTACTTCCTTAGCTACCTGAAAGCGCGAAGGCTTAATATCGTTAGTGAGCATACTCGCACTTACATCCATACATAACACTATATCGATCCCCTCTCCTTCCGCATGGGTTTGATCGGTCTGATGTTGCGGTCTGGCTAATGCCATAATCAGGCATATCAAAGCCAGTATGCGCAATACAAAAGGTAGATGTCTGAAATTAGTTTTAAATGTAGAAGGCGTATTTACATTTACTGCGGAAGTAAGCAAAGCTGCCTTATGATTTCTTTCGTTTCTGATATAACGGGCGATTAAAAAAGGTATCAACCCCAACAGAATAAAATTCTCGGGCCATACGAAAACAATATTTTTTAACCATTCGTATATCATGTCGCTAATTGACCTTTTTATAATCGCATCTCCAGTTAGACAGATTTAATAAGTTGTGGATTTTTGTTCAATACATCCTCTAGGTAATGCACGGCACCTTCAATTACTTCATATGCAGACAGGGCTTCACTTTTTTGCGGCATATACTTTGCAAATTTTACAAAATCGCACATATACATTACCTGTACCAAACTGTCGTATCTTATTTCATCACGGAATAAGGGCTGCAGTTTTTGCGCCAGATCTGTAGAAGTATGCTGCAACGAGCTGATTCCAGTTCTTTCCAGCACATAAGCTCTGAATATTTCTATCAATTGTTCGTAATATCCTTTTTCATGTATATGCGATGTTTTAAGCTCCTTCAAATTTCTTAGCGCTTTTGCATAAGCCGATTCGGTGGATTTTTTTACAGGTTTTGCTTGTTGCGGTCGCTCTCCGGTGATCCAGTATATCAGCAACACCAGTACTATCAAAAAGATGACAATAGGATACCACCATCTTTCCTGCGAAGGATCCATTCTGAATGACACATCCAGTACATCCTGCACATCGTGATAGGGTTGCGTGGGATCAAAATCCTCTGTAAATACAACATCGATTAGAATACTATTTGTCTTTACAAACGGACGAAAAGTAAAAGACGGAATTACCCATTGTCCAGAATCGAAACTAGTGAGCTGATAATATTGTTTGAAAATAGAGGTATCCCCTTTTTGTATTGTTCGGATACTATCTTTTATTAGAAACTCAAAATGCGGAATACTATCTACCTTGAATGGATCAAAGGGCGCATTATTCAAAGTTTTTATTTCCAAGGTTAACCATAAAGGCTCTCCCAAGAGAATCCGGTTTTTATCGGTACTGGCATTGACGCCTACTACCTGACCCTGAACAGTTAATACCATCAGGGACATCAACATCAAAAAAAATTTGATTGCATGTGTCCTGAGAAAATATATTAAGTCAACAATATTCAATTTACATCCCTTCAATCCTGTAAGCTTTAAATATTCCTTATCTGATTCTGCTCCTAAAAAATCGCTGAAGTACCGTCACGTAATCATCGCCCGTTTGTATATGCAACAGATCGCATCCGGCTTTTTTAAAAACATTCACACAATAGTCTGTGGCAGCAAAAAAGTTCTCTTCATACTTTCTTCTTACATAAGCATTACTAGTATCTATCCATTGGGCTGCACCGGTTTCGGCATCCAACATCTGAATCAAGCCAGCATTAGGCAATTCCTTATCCATCTGATCATAAATCTTTATACCAATCAGATCATGCTTCTTTCCTGCAACACGTAATGCATCTTCGTATCCCCTATCAATAAAATCGCCCAATACGAAAGCAATGCTGGACTGCTTAATGGCATTGGTAAAATATTTCAGCGCAGCACCCAGATGGGTACCTCTCCCTTTTGATTCTAATGCCAGCACTTCTCTCACTATATACAACGCATGTTGTCTGCCCTTTTTGGGAGGAATATATTTTTCTACCCTATCACTGTAAAAGACGGCTCCTACTTTATCTCCGTTGCTTACCGCTGAAAACGCCAGCACTGCAGCTATTTCGGTGGCTACATCGCGCTTACTGCCATAATGCGTTCCAAACAAAGAACTGTTACTCAGATCCACCAACAACATTACTGTTAGCTCGCGCTCTTCCTCAAATACTTTACTAAAGGGATGGCCAAATCGGGCTGATACATTCCAGTCGATAAACCGTACATCATCGCCAGGTGCATATTCACGCACTTCTTTAAAGGACATACCTTTTCCTTTAAATGCACTATGATATTCGCCTGAGAAAAGATCCCGGGCCAGCTTCTTACTTCTGATTTCGAGCTCACGAACTTTTTTAAGTATTTCGGAAGTGGAACGCATCATTCATTGGGTGCTTAAGGAACGTTCACCTGTCTTAAAATTTCATCAATAATATCTTCTACATTTACATTCTCGGCCTCAGCCTCATATGTAAGCCCGATGCGATGCCGCAACACATCATGTGCAATACTGCGAATATCTTCGGGTATTACAAATCCTCTTTTATTTAAGAAAGCTTGTGCCTTTCCTGCTAAAGCCAGATTGATGCTGCCTCTTGGGGAAGCTCCGTAGGAAATAAGAGGCTCTAGTTTTTGGGCCTGATATCGTCCGGGATAGCGGCTGGCAAATACAATATCCAGTATGTAACGCTCTACTTTTTCGTCGAGATAAATATCACGCACTAAATCCCGCGCATGTAATACATCCTTTATGTTGACCACAGGTTTTATTTCGGGAAGCTGTATGGATTGTACGTTGGAACGAAGGATCAGCTGCTCTTCGTGCATCTCGGGATAACGTACAATAACCTTCATCAAAAATCTGTCGGCCTGAGCTTCGGGTAAAGGATAAGTTCCTTCCTGCTCTAGTGGATTTTGTGTAGCCAGCACTAAAAAAGGTTCTTCCAATTTATAGGTGGTATCGCCAATGGTTACCTGACGCTCCTGCATAGCCTCCAGCAAAGCCGACTGCACTTTGGCCGGAGCACGATTGATTTCGTCAGCTAAAATAAAATTGGCAAAGATGGGTCCCTTACGTACCACAAAATCATTCTCCTGCTGATTATAAATCAATGTGCCGATTACATCTGCAGGCAATAAATCTGGTGTAAACTGTATTCTACTGAAGTTAGCTTGTATAGCTGTAGCCAACGATTTAATGGTAAGCGTTTTTGCCAATCCCGGCACCCCTTCGAGCAATACGTGTCCATTACTTAAAAGCCCAATCAGTAGTCGGTCCAACATATGCGACTGGCCTATGATAACATGACCAATTTCCTCCTTCAGCTTATCAGTAAAGGCGCCGGCAATAGCAATTTTTTCATTTAAAATTCTAATATCTTCTGCGGTTTTATTCATCATGAAATATGCATTCAAGATTTTAATAATGGCTATCAGCTCAAATATTTTGCCACAATAGGCAATCTTCGTCCTACACCAAATGCTTTATAGCTGACGCGAATGATAGGGCAAAACTGATTGCGTTTATACTCATTCATGTTTACAAGGCGCAAGATGCGGTTTACGAGCGTTTCATCAAATCCTTGCGCTATGAGTTCTTTAGGTCCCTGCCGCTCCTCAATATACTTAAACAAAATAGTATCCAACTCATCATATTCGGGCAGACTGTCGCTGTCTTTTTGATTGGGTCTTAATTCTGCCGATGGCGCTTTTACTAAAATATGATGAGGTATAACTTCTTTTTCTTTATTAATCAAGCGGGCCAGCGCATACACCTGAGTTTTATACACATCGCCCAATACACTCAATCCACCGGCCATATCCCCATACAATGTTCCGTAACCGGTTGCCAGCTCACTCTTATTGGATGTATTAAGCAAAATATAACCGAATTTATTGGCTATAGCCATCAGCAGATTTCCTCGCGTACGACTTTGAATGTTTTCTTCCGCAACGCTAAAGGGCAAGTCCTGAAAAATAGGTTTTAGCTCGGTGAGGAAGCTGTCATAGATATTTTTAATGGGAATAATATCATAAGGATTTTGAAGATTTTGGCTCAACGCCTCCGCATCACTTATGGAGTGAGATGTAGAAAAGTGTGAAGGCATAAGGATGGCACGCACATTTTCCTGGCCCAATGCTTCTACCGCCAACGCCAGTGTTACAGCACTATCAATACCTCCACTGGATCCCAAAATAGCCTTAGTGAAACCCATTTTGGAGAAATAATCTCTAATACCCAGTACTAGTGCTGAGCGAATTTCGGCGATATTTTTTTCATCTTTGAGATACTCCAATACATCCCTACCTGCACTCACTTCCGAAGCTGAGTAATAAATCTTCACCGAATCTTCACTTTGAGGAGAGGTCTCCTTAATCAAATCGTCCAATTCAAAAACCCCAAAGTCTTCTTCAAAATATTTCAATTCGGCCACTTGATTACCTGCACTATCATACACCAAACTACCCCCATCAAACACAATTTCGGTTTGAGAGCCTACCGTATTACAGTAAAACATCGGCAGTTTATATTTGAGCGTATGAGCTTTGACGATACCGTTGCGCACCACATCCTGCGCATAATTGTAAGGAGAAGCCGAAAGATTGATGATGACATCAGGCTCAAACTGAATCAGCTTTTCCATTGGCGTAATTCGATATAGGGGATTTTCGCCCATGTTCCAGATATCTTCACATATAGTGACCGCTAATTTTTTGCCCTTAAAGGGTACTACGTTCCAATCATATGCAGGCTCAAAATAACGTCCCTCATCAAATACATCATAAGTAGGAAGTAATGTTTTATGCACTTCGGCCTTAATTTCTTTTTCATATAACAAATAAGCCGCATTGAATAAGTCCTTTCCTTCGAAATTAGGGTTTCGAGCAGGAGCACCCACCAGTACGCCAATAGTATCTGCATGTTCTTTTATCGTATCAAGGGCCTGATAGCACTGGTTGATAAAATCATTAAACTCCAGAAAATCGCGTGGAGGATAACCGCATACACATAATTCTGAAAATATTACTAAATCGGCACCTTGCTTTTTGGCCTCCTGGATACCGCTGATAATTTTCTGCACATTTAGATCAAAATTTCCGATATGATAGTTCTGCTGAGCTAATGCTATTTTCATATAATCAATTTCCTAGTTACAAATGTAGTCTTCTACCCTTAGAAATGAAATAAGTAGGTATTTTTTAACACCTGATGCAAAGCACTTTATTCACACCTAAAATTCATATTATAACTAAAATTTTAGTACTTCATGCCACTCTTTCACCTACTTTTGCATCTTTAGGAACGATCCGTGAAGTTTTCGGCTTACTTTTTGCAATTGTTGTTGTCTAAAAAATAAATAAATGAAAAAAATATTCATAGCTAGCTTATTTCTATGCACTTGCGGCTTTGCTTTTGGACAAGGAAATGTAGTCGCAGAGCGTACCAAAGCCAGGAATTTCATGCAATCGGGCGACTTAGATAATGCCGTCCTGGTATTAACCAAAGCACAGGAAACCTATAAAGATGATCCCGAACTGCTTAAAGATCTTTCTCTAGCTTATTATTATAAAGGTGATTACAATAAAGCGTTAGAAACTATCAAAACTGTAATTGCTAGCCCTGACTGCGACGCCATTGCTTATCAAATTGCCGGTAGCATATATAAAGCTCAGGAGAATTTTAAGGAAGCTGAAAAAATATACAAGGAAGCCCTTAAAGATTTCCCCAAAAGCGGGCCTCTGTATAATGACTACGGAGAACTCCTAGATATCATGAAAAACCCCAAAGGCGCTATTGATATGTGGCAGAAAGGGATGCAGGCCGCTCCTTCGTATGGTGGCAACTATTACAACGCAGCTGTTTACTACTATAAACAACAGGACGATAAAATCTGGGCTATCATTTACGGCGAAATCTATGCTAACATGGAAAGCCTCAATCCCAGAGCAAATAGTATCAAGAAAATGGTTCTAGATGCTTATAAGCAAAAGCTCTTCATTTCCTCTGATCTAGCCGCCGTAGCAGCTAAGGAAAAGAACGAGTTTGCCAAGGCTGTATTAAACACTTTTGCAAAGCAGTCGGGTATTTCAGCCCAGGGTATCACTCCCGAAAGTTTAGCCATGATTCGTACCCGGTTTATTTTGGATTGGTTTGCGTCCTATGGCGATAAATTCCCCTTCCGTCTTTTCGAATTTCACCAGCAGCTCATGAAAGACGGATTATTCGAATCTTATAACCAATGGATGTTTGGACCAGTAAACAACCAAGCAGCCTTTGAAAAATGGGTAAACGAACATAAGGAGGAGTACGATCGATTCACCAATTATCACACTTCAAGAATATTTAAAATGCCGAACGGGCAAGTATATTCTGTGAAATAACATAATATGAAAATATTCATAAGCGCTTATCCGGCAGGGTAAGCGCTTATTATTTTTATACTGCTCCGCAACGTGTACATTGAGCTTATTTTTTTCTTAACTTGTAGACACTTTAAACAATTGACTAATGAATTACCCAACTTACCGATTGTTTGATGCCATATCCTACCAGTTAGAAAACTTCCCTAAATCCGACGCTCTAAATGCTAAAGAGAACGGACGATGGAGATCTTACAGTACTCAAGAGATCGAGAATTTGGTTAACCGATTTTCAGCCGGCCTCCTCATCCGGGGCGTAAGCGGTGGCGACTTCACTGCTGAAAATAGCGACAAAATTGCTATCATTAGTGGTAACCGGCCGGAATGGGTGTTTACCGACCTAGCTGTTCAGCAGACCGGCGCTATTCTCACGCCTATCTATCCCACTACAGCACTACCAGAACTGGAATATATTTTAAATGAATCGCAGGCCAAATACATCTTTGTAAGTAACGCCGAACTGGTAGAAAAAGTAAAATCGGTAAATACCCCCTATCTGCAAGGTATCTATACTTTTGATAAAGTAGAAGGCGTACCTCATTACTCGGAATTACTGGATCTCGCGGATGACGGCACATTACATACTTTAGAAAAAATAAAACAACAGATACCTAATTCTCATGTGGCCACTATCATTTATACAAGTGGCACTACAGGTGTACCCAAAGGAGTAATGCTTACTCATAGCAATATTGTAAGTAATATCTATTTTTCTAAAGCCAGTTTTCCATTCCCTGATCAGCCGCAAACCAAAACATTAAGCTTTCTGCCACTCAATCATATTTTCGAAAAAATGATTACTTACCTGTACATGTTCAGTGGTATCAGCATCTATTACGCAGAAAGCTTGGAAACCATTGCCGATAATTTAAGAGAAATAAAACCTGATGGATTTACTACCGTTCCCCGTTTGCTGGAAAAGGTATATGAAAAAATTATGGCCAAGGGGAATGCACTGACAGGCATCAAAAGGAAACTATTCTTCTGGAGTATTCAACTGGGCATGCAATACGATAATATTAATCCACCCAAGGGGCTCTATAATTTTAAACTCTCCATTGCCCGAAAACTTGTATTTAAAAAATGGAGAGAAGCCTTGGGAGGAAATATCAGTTTTATTATCACAGGCGGTGCGGCAGCTTCCGAAAAACTTTTAAGGGTCTTTAATGCTGCGGGCATTCCGGTTTACGAAGGCTATGGACCAACAGAAAATAGTCCCGTAATCTGTGTTAACAGAAAACAAAATAACGACACCCGTTATGGAACTGTGGGTCCTGCCATTGAAGGTATTGAAGTAAAACTGGCCGAAGATGGGGAAATACTGGTCAAAGGCCCCTGTGTTATGAAAGGCTATTATAAACATCCAGAGCTCACCGCAGAAGTGATCAAAGATGGCTGGCTACATACGGGCGACATCGGCACACTCATCGAAAACCGATTTTTCAAAATAACCGACCGCAAAAAAGAACTCTTTAAAACCAGCGGCGGAAAATATGTTGCCCCCCAGCCCATCGAAAACAAAATGAAAGAAAGCAAGTTCATTGAGCAGATTATAGTAGTGGGCAGTGAACGCAAATTTGTAGGAGCCTTGATTGTTCCTGCATTTAATGTGGTCAGAGAATGGATGAAAGAAAACAATCTTCCCGAAATGAGCAACGAAGAAATCGTTAAAAACGATAAAGTGCATGAATTATTCCGCTCAGTACTTGACCATCACAATAAAAGCATCAATAAGGTAGAACAAATTAAAAAATTCGTACTACTACCCAAGGAATGGAGCGTAGATGGGGGTGAGATGACACCCAAACTGAGCTTGAGACGAAAAGTAATCTTGGAGAAATACGCTGCAGAAATCGAAAGCATCTATCATTAGTTTCAAAATAAAAGCCGTCTTTACAATAACGTTCAGACGGCTTTTTTATTAGATGAGTTATTACAATCTTATATGCGTTGCACTGCTTCCTTTACCTTACCTAGAACATCGGTATTCAGCATTTTTACAGCCACATCGATCATATTGCTAAAGGCTGTGGCATGAGAAATACCGTGGCCGATAATCACAGGTTTTTCTACACCCAGCACAGGAGTACCTCCGTAAATTTCAAAATTAAAGCGGTTCAAATAGGGATTATCGATTTGTTGTTCTTGGGCAATATCGTAAATAGACTCGGCCATTTTCAAAATAACATTGCCGGTAAATCCTTCACAAACCATCACATCGGCTTGGTTCCTAAATACGTCGCGCCCCTCCACGTTTCCGATAAAATTAATAGCCTTGTTGCTTTTCAACATAGGATAGGCTGCCTGTGCTAGTATATTTCCCTTGCCTTCTTCTTCACCCACATTCATCAGGCCTACTTTAGGATTCTCCACTCCAAAAATGTACTGACAGAATACAGAACCCATTACGGCAAATTGATTAAGATGTTCCGGTTTACAATCGGCATTCAATCCTACATCCAACAGTAAGCCTGTACTACCGTCCGGCTTAGGGATTACCGAAGAAATAGTTGGCCTCAAAACTCCCTCAACCACTTTAATACTAAACATAGCGCCTACCATCATCGCACCAGTATTGCCTGCGCTGATGAAGGCATCTATTTTTCCTGCGGCTAAATGCTGAAATCCTACGGCAATAGACGAATCAGTTTTTTCTTTCAGTGCTTTGGTAGGATGTTCGTTCATACCAATCACCTGTGAAGTAGGTTGAATGGTATACTTTTCTTGAGGTACTTCGTTTTCAGATAACAGAGGCTTCAGTTGCTCTTCATTCCCGAACAATACCAAATGTAATTGCTCAAAGCTATTTTTTAAAAGGTACTGCTTTACCCCTTTCACCGCTTCCTGTGGCGCATAATCGCCACCCATCATATCAATTCCTATATTCATATAATAGCTAAAATAAAAAATTCCGGATACATTACACAATCGTAAACCTGTACTGTAACCGGAATCTCCTTACAACATTACATACGCTACTGCTATCGCGAGAAGCGAACGCATAAAAAAGCGAAGCATCTTTATTTGCCCCGCTACTATTTTCAATCTTTTAATTAGGCGTTAGAAGGAGCTTTTTCAGCCACTACCTTTCCTTTATAGATCAGCTTTCCTTCACTTACATAAGCGCGGTGGCGCAGATGTACTTCACCTGTAGTTGCATCAGTAGTTAATGTGTGCGCTTTAGCTTTATAATGGGTTCTGCGTTTTGCACTTCTCTGCTGACTGTGCCTGCGTTTGGGATTTGGCATAACTCTTTATTTTAATAATTTTAAACCTAATTGTTATTTATCAATCTTTGCCGAACCGGATATTGTTTCCAATAGAAACAATACTTTCGATTAAGCGATTAATTATCCTTGTTTTTAAATTTTTCCAATCCTTTCCAGATGGGATTGATATCCTCTTTTTCTGAGTTTTCAACGTCCAATTCTCCGAGCACCTTTAATGCTGTTTCATTACACTGACCACCAAATGCATTGCAGGTCTTGTGCATGGGGATACTGAGATTAATGAACTCATATATCCAGTTTTCAACATTAATGTGACTCTCGCCGCGACTGATGTAATATACATCAGGATCTTCTTCCTGATCATTCATCAACTCCGGCTCTTCCACCATTTTTATTGTAACTAAAAACTCGTCCCACAACTCCAGTTTCAAATCATTGTTACAACGGTCGCAAGTAACCATCACATTACCCCCTACCTCAAATTTCAATAGCATAAAGCCATTTTGTTTATTCAGCGACAGCTTTATTTCTGCATGGCAATCTGAGAAATCTTGCTCCTGAAAACTCTCAAAGAACTTATCATCTATGCTATAAGTGTACTCATGCATACCGGGTTTCAACCCCACAAAAGCGATATCGTATGCTCTCCCTTTGGACATGGTACAACTTACCCCGAATTTGGAGCGTGCAAATGTACGGCTTTTTTTTACAAAACCAACCCGGCAGCGGGATTATTTTGACTCAACAAGGCCTTTACAAGCAAAATACACTATAAAATTTGCAAATTATATCCCAAATCATCTGCCATCCTGTCATAAACACACAAAAATAGCCTATCTTTGTGCGCTTAAAATTAAAAAGAATACTGATGCTGGACCTGGTAGCACATAAAGTACACGATGAAAGCAGACAAGGCGAGAGCTATGCTCCGCAAAACCCTGATAATAAAGTATATACACGTAAGTTTTATATAGAAAGCTATGGCTGTCAGATGAATTTTGCCGACAGCGAAATTGTGGCATCCATTCTTAATAAAGAAGGCTTTGGAGCCACCCGTAATCTGGAAGAAGCTAATCTCATCTTCATCAATACCTGTTCTATTCGCGAAAAAGCAGAGCAAACAGTACGAAACAGGTTGCAGGAGTTCAGAAAAATTAAAACACAGAACCCCGGCACCCTAATAGGTGTCTTAGGTTGTATGGCCGAACGCCTCAAAGCCAAGTTTCTGGAAGAAGAGAAGCTGGTGGACATTGTGGTAGGCCCCGATGCATACCGCAGCCTACCCAAGCTTGTAGCTGAAGCCGCCGAAGGCCATAAAAGCGTAAACGTATTACTCAGCCGTGAAGAAACTTATGCCGACATCTCCCCCATCCGTCTTAACTCGAATGGGGTGAGCGCCTTTGTAAGCATTATGCGCGGTTGTAATAATATGTGTTCTTTCTGTGTAGTGCCTTTTACTCGCGGAAGAGAACGCAGCCGTGATGCCGAAAGTATCGTGAGAGAGTGCCGAGAGCTGTTTGAAAATGGCTATCGCGAAGTAACCTTGCTCGGACAAAACGTGGATAGTTATTACTATACACCTCCCTATTCTCAGCCGGAAGAGGCCCAGCCCGTAACCTTTGCACGACTACTGGAAATGGTGGCTCAGATATCTCCCCTGCTAAGAGTGAGATTTTCCACTTCGCACCCTAAAGATATTACCCGCGATGTACTCACTACTATGGCCGCTTATGAAAACATTTGCAAGTGCATTCATTTGCCCGTACAAAGTGGGTCCACACGCATACTACAATTAATGAACCGTACTTATACCAGAGAATGGTATATGCGTAAAGTGGATGAAATTCGGGAAATTTTGCCCGACTGTAGTATTACATCCGACATTATAGCCGGTTTCTGCACCGAAACGGAAGAAGATCATCAGGAAACACTGTCTATAATGGATTACTGCCAGTACGATTTGAGCTACATGTTCTTCTATAGCGAAAGACCTGGCACTTTAGCTCAAAGAAGATATAAAGATGATGTTCCGCTAGAAGTTAAAAAACGTAGACTTCAGGAAATTATCGAAAAACAAAATCAACTATCCCTCAATAACTATAAAAAAGATATCGGTAAAACCTTTAAAGTGCTGGTAGACGGTGACAGCAAGCGTAGTGCCGATGACTGGGTAGGACGCAACTCTCAGAATAAAGTAGTGGTATTCCCTAAAAAAGGGACCACCTGCCAAAAAGGTGATTATGTAAATGTCAAAATCAAAGATTGCACACAGGCGACTTTGTTCGGAGAAGTTGTTTAGTTATATTTATTACACGGTATCTAATAATGAGCACGCGCATACGATGCGGTTGCCTGAACAGCAATCTGAAATAGGTTACAGCAAAGTCGTTTATAACAAAAGATATTGAAGAACGCTTAAAAATTTATAACGATACTTCTGCTCATAACAGCACCTTGAGGATATCTACAGGATGCATACGAACCTTACATCATGTAACCATGATGGCAAATATGAACAGTAAGTAGGTGTTAAAATTTTTCACTACAAAAAGGCATTGTACCAATGGATTTACAAAGCATCAAAAATCGGTTTGGCATTATTGGTAATTCGCCGGAGTTGAACTACGCTCTGGAAGTGGCCGTTCAGGTTGCAAGTACCGATCTTACGGTACTAATTATCGGCGAAAGCGGTGTAGGAAAGGAAGCGTTTTCTTCCATCATTCATTCCCTATCTCCCCGCAAACACAATCCCTTTATTGCCGTAAACTGTGGTGCTATACCGGAGGGAACAATCGATTCGGAACTATTTGGTCATGAAAAAGGTTCCTTTACAGGGGCTGTTGATGCTCGAAAAGGATATTTTGAAACTGTAAATGGCGGTACCATCTTTTTAGACGAGATAGGTGAAATGCCTTTGGGTACACAAGCTAGATTGCTGCGCGTACTGGAAGCCGGAGAATACATTCGGGTGGGTTCTAGTAAAGTACAAAAAACCAACGTACGTGTAGTAGCCGCTACAAATAAAGACTTGTTGCAACTGGTACAGCAGAATAAGTTTAGGGAAGACCTTTACTATCGATTGAGTACTGTACCCATTCGTGTCCCACCACTTTCCAGTCGTAAGGAAGATATCGTATTACTCTTTAGAAAGTTTGCGGCCGATTTTGCTGATAAATACAAAACACCTGCAGTACAGCTGACAGATGACGCTAAAGAGTTGCTACTCAACTATCCTTGGCCCGGTAATATTCGCGAACTGAAAAATATTGCCGAGCAAGTTTCTGTACTTGCAAAAGACAAGATTATAAGCGCTAAAGAACTGAGTCGCTATCTACAACCTTACTCATCCAACAGATTGCCGATGGTGATGCCCGGCAATACTCAGCAAGAGTTCCAAAACGAAAGAGAAATATTATATAAGCTTTTCTTTGACCTAAAAAAAGATGTAACCGAGCTTAAAAAAATGTTTATTGAAGTACTACAAAATCCGGCGCTTGCATCCCAAAGCTCTGCTCTAATGCAAAGCTTGCAGGATTTGAAAAGTAGTCACGATCCTTATCATCAGTTTCCGGCAGCACTGCAACTCGAAATGCATGCCCACATGCCAGATAGTCATGGACAGCAGCATGCGCCCATTACCATAGGCGTGGACCATAATATCCAGGAACATGAGGAGGTAGAAGAAAACCTGAATATCATGGATAAAGAAAAAGAACTCATCATTAAAGCTTTAAAGAAACATAATAGCAAAAGAAAAGATGCGGCCTTGGATCTAGGTATCAGTGAACGGACACTTTACAGAAAACTCAAGGAATATGATATTGAAGAATTATAAAAGATTATTGGTAGTTGCTTTAATTTTTGCAACCTTTTGCATCGGTTTTACGCAAAGTGGTTGTGGCATTTATAGATTTAAGGATGTGAGCATTCCCGACAGTGTGCGACTGGTAAAAATCAACCAGATACAAAACAAAGCATCTTATGTCAACCCACGTTTAGCACCTGCACTGACGGATAAATTACGTCAGAAAATCGTCAGCCAAACACGCATTGGCCAAACCAATGGAGATAATGCAGATTGGATTATCGACTGCACCATTACGAGTTATTCGTTTTCAACATCGGGTATTTCCAATCAGCAGGTAAATACCAACAGACTTAACGTAGGGGTGCATATTGAGGTGAAAGATAACCATACCCAAAAGATTATCGGTAAATATGACGTCACCACTCCTTTTGATTATTCTGGCAGCATGAGCCTGCAGCAAGCCGAGCAGGCACTAGAGTCCCAAATGTTGCGGGATATTCCTGACGCCATATTTAACCGTATATTCTCAAACTGGTAATTTCGCAATATGAATCAACTGATCAATGTACTGGCAGATGCCGTGTTGTCCAAAAAATTGGATGCTTGCAGTGTAGAGGAATTGCAGGATCTGTCGGAAAAATATCCTTATTCTTCCGCATTACAACTATTGTATACACAAAAACTGAAAGAACAAAATAGTGATGCGCTCAATGAGCAGCTTCAAAAAACACTTTTGTATTATAAAAACCCTTTGTTTATCCATTATATTCTGAATGCCGAAACAAACAAGGCACAGACATCTTCAAACAAAACATACGATAAAGAGATAGCTCAAGAACTTGCAGCGGCTACACCGACTGCAGCTATATACACCGAAGAAGATGCCCCCGCAATATCAGAGATGGTACAGGAAGATGAAGGTGAGATTTCAATTCCAGAATTAAAAATTGAGCCCCTCGACCCTGCTACCGCACAGCTCGCCTTTACACCTTACCATACCATCGACTATTTTGCAGCAGAAGGCATTAAGCTGAACGATGAACAGAACCCTATAAAGGATCGCTTCAGCACACAGCTCAAAAGCTTTACCGATTGGATCAAGCAAATGAAGCGCCTGCCCGGTAGCTCCTATCAGACTAATATCACCGCTTTAGAAGAAAAAAAGATTGAAAAAATGGCAGCGCAATCGGTAAGCGGGGAAAATGCCGTTACGGAAGCCATGGCGGAAGTATGGATAAAACAGGGCAATAAAGAGAAAGCTATTGAGATATATAAGAAATTAAGTTTGCAAAATCCCCACAAAAACGCTTATTTTGCAGCCAAAATTGACTATTTAAAGAATTTAATATGACAGTTTTATTTGTTATACTGATTATACTTGCCGCAGTAATACTTGGCTTTATTATATTGATTCAGAACCCAAAAGGAGGTGGTCTCGCTGGTAATTTCGCTGGTGTAAGCAGTCAATTTATGGGTGTAAAACAGACAAACGATATTCTGGAAAGAGGTACTTGGATTTTTGCGGCTGTTATTGCACTTTTAAGTCTTTTGTCTACTTTCTTTATAGCTCCTTCGAGCGGCTCTAAAGGCAGATTGCAGGATATAGGAGGTGCCCCTGTGCAGCAATCAGCCCCTGCACCAACTCAATCTGCACCGGCAACTACTCTTCCAGCTCAAACAGCACCGGCCGCAGATTCGGGCAAATAATAGTAAAGCAGATTACAACTTCACATAATTATTTAACCTGCGTAAAATTTACGCAGGTTTTTTGTCTTTATCACCCACTGCGGAGCTCATTACCTTACTTTTGCTTTATATTCACTGCGGAAAATTCATTAGTTAACCCTTATCCACATATTACCTTGAAAAAGCTACTGAAGATATTCTTTATTACGATTGCAATACTTGTAGCATTTACAGCTTTCATATTCTTTGGGCCGGCGACCAACTCGCCTGAAGATGGCTTTCTTTATGTCAAAACTGGTACTACCATGCCCGAACTAGAGCGCCAGCTTGTAGACGAAGGCGTGTTGAAAAGTATACTATGGTTTAACCTTGCCAAAAAACTACTTCCCTTCGAAAAAGTAAAGCCTGGTAAATATAAAATTAGCGAAGGGATGAGTGTGGTAAACTTATTACGGATGCTACGCAATGGCCGCCAGCAGCCCGTAAACTTTGTAGTAACTAAAATTCGCACCAAAGAACAACTGGCAGCTCGGATGGGCAAACAGTTCGAATTTGATTCGCTTGCTGCGATTCAGTTCTTAAGTAGCAATGATTCGCTCAAAGACTATAATCTAGATAGTAATACAGTAATGGCGGCTGTATTACCGCTCACCTACGAAAATAGGTGGAATACCACACCCCGTGCAGTTTTTGAGAAGTTTTATAACGCTTATAAGATATTCTGGAACGATACCCGCAAGCAAAAAGCACAGGAAAAAGGCTTGTCGATAACAGAAGTCATTACCTTGGCATCCATCGTTGATGAGGAAACCAATGCAGAAAAAGAAAAGGGACTAATTGCAAGTGTCTATCTCAATCGTCTGGCAAAAGGGATGAAGCTGCAGGCAGACCCTACTGTAAAGTTTGCCTTAAAAAACTTTGGCATAAAACGGGTATTATTAAAACATCTCACAGCAGACTCTCCCTACAACACTTATAAAAATAAAGGTCTGCCGCCGGGTCCTATATGCACCCCGCAGGAATCTACTATAGATTCAGTTTTAAATGCACCGAAAACTGATTATATTTATTTTGTAGCGAGTCCTGCCTTTGACGGCACCCATGTTTTTGCAACAAACTATAACGATCATATGAATTACGCAAAAGCATATCAGCAGGCACTGAACGAGCGTTTTGGCAAACCATCAACCACTTCAGAAAATAAGTGAAGCAAAGAATAATAAATAAAATACAGAACTCACGTTTATGGCAAAAGCTGGTGGAGCACAGTCATCGCGAGAATCTACCGGGGTTCAAAAATGTTTCTTTATTCAATACGATTAAGAAATTCAGAGAACAAGTAGTATGGGATGATCTGCTAGAAAGGGCTTCGGCCATTTCCTTCAATTGTGCAATGGCTCTACCATCGATGATCCTATTTCTGTGTACATTAATTCCGATTATTGCCAAGCAGAACTTTATTGTGCAGCTGGACCTAGAAGGCCAATTATACGCATTCATAAAAGATGTGATACCGGACAAAAACAATTATGAACCGGTCCTCGAATTCATTTACAATATCATTAACGATCAACGCAGTGGGTTATTAATTCTGAGTATTGCGCTTTCCCTATTTTTTTCCTCCAATGCCATAATCGGCGTTATGAGGTCATTTGATAAAAATTATCCGGGCTTTACCAAGAGAAAGGGAATCAAAAAAAGACTAGTAGCCATCCGTATTACAGCCATGCTCTTTTTTCTGTTTATTATGTGCCTAGCCTTGTTGATAGCGCAACAGTCGGTATTAGAATGGCTTGGTATTAAAAATGAACTATTGGCTGCAGCACTGGGAAAAATAAGATGGGTGCTTATTTTTCTACTAGTATTTATTATCATCTCGTATATCTACAGGCATGTACCCTCCGTGCACGAGAAGTGGAATATTATTACACCAGGTTCGGTGCTAGCCACTTGCTTGGTAGTTATTTGTTCACTTATCTTCTCCTGGTATGTAAGTCAGTTTGGTACTTATAACAAATTGTATGGCTCCATCGGAACTATTATCGTAGTATTGGTATTAATCTTTTTAAACTCTGTCATTCTGTTAATCGGTTTTGAGCTCAATGCTATCATTTATACGATTTCACATACAAGAGACAATGAACTTGCTCCGGAGTTAAAAGATTAAGATTCTTCTTCGATCCCCCACTGCTTTTGTAGTTGCAGTTTATATTCGCAGTCATTTTCATGACCTTCATAGTGCCCGGCTAGTTTTTTCTGTCGGTAAGCCTCATAAAGACTTACTGCACATGCTACACTAATATTTAAGGACTTGATAATACCCACCTGAGGAATAATAAAATTGCCATCAGCATAAGCTAGAATTTCTTCACTCACTCCCGAATGCTCATTACCAAAAACCAAAGCTACACTTTGGGTAAGATTCATATCGTATAAATTCACGGAATCTTGTGCCAGATGCGTGGTATATATTTTCTCATAGCGCCGCCTTAACTCTTTAAAACATTCGTCGGCATCGGTATACTGGTGCACAGTAAGCCATTTTGCAGCGCTCGAACTACTTTTAGAGCCCCATCGCTTGTGTCGGGGGATTTTAGTATTCAACACAAAAACATCTTGCACACCCACCGCGTCGCAGGTACGCATTACTGCAGAAATATTATGAGGATCAAATACGTTCTCCAATACTACCGCTAGATTGGGTTGTCTTTTTGCAATCACGCTTTTGAGCCTTGTAAGTCTTTCTTCAGTCATACGCTTATAAAAACTGGACAATAATACGAATTGAAAACGCTATATCCCGTAAAGTTGCAACTATTTTTTATGAGAACAGGTTTTCACCGTAATTTTAGTTTTACTAAAACTAATTTTATTAAAACCTTTGTTATGCACCACCCTCACCGTATTCCCTCTATCGACATTGTACGCGGACTTGTCATGGTAATCATGGCCCTCGACCACACAAGAGATTTAATCCACACAGAAGCATTGAAAGGCGCCCCCACCACTATTCCCGGAGTAAGTGCTGGACTGTTTTTCACACGCTGGGTTACACATCTATGTGCGCCAACTTTTGTGTTTCTTTCCGGTGTATCGGCGTGGCTTTCTTACCAGAAATCTCAAAACGCTACTGCAACGCGACGTTTTTTATTCAGTAGAGGTATCTGGCTGCTTATTTTGGAATTTACTATAGTAGGTTTTGGTATTTGGTTCGATATACAGTTTCGCACATTAATGTGGCAGGTAATAGCAGCTATAGGGTTTGGCTTCTTAATACTTAGCCTTTGCTTTACCCTACGTCCGAAAACTATATTAATAATAGCCATAATCGGCATGCTGTTATTAAATACGTTGGCAGTATTGCCTCAACAAACTATGCAGCTACCTGTGTGGGCGCAGGCGTTTATTAGTGTTCAGGTTTTCCCCTTTAGTCCAGATCGTCTTTTAATCATTAGCTACCCTCCGCTCTCGTGGGCATTAATAATACTATTGGGATATGGTGCCGCTCCATATTTCAAGCAAGCAGCCAACATTCGCTCTTCGTTTTTTCTAAAAACAGGTATCATCTTATTGATGATATTTATTGCATTACGCTTTATTAATAAATTCGGAGACCCTCAGCTGTGGAGTACGCAGGAAGAGCTAGCAGGCACAATTATGTCTTTTGTGAATGTAAGTAAGTATCCTCCCTCCTTGCAGTTTTTATGTTGTATGTTGGGACTAATGTTTGTGCTGCTTTATATATTTGAAAAAAATCAGAATAAATTTTCTAATATACTTCGTGTGTATGGCACAGTACCACTATTCTATTATATCATACACTGGTACGTGATTCACCTGTTGCTTTTTGCCATTCTCTTTGCGCAGGGATTTGGCATCGCAGATTTTAATTTTCGTCTCAATTTCGGAAGGCCTGATGCACCTAACGGCCTACCGCTCTGGGGCGTATATATAATATGGGTGCTTGTAGTAGTAGTTCTATACCCGATTTGCACCCAATACAGTCGTTATAAACACACCCATCCCGAAAAAAAGATGCTACGTTATTTGTAGCTTTATCCATCATCAAATAATCTATGAGCCATGCAATTCGATATCCAAACTATTACAGCCGCTGCATTAGGAATCGCTTTAGCGGCTTGTTGCGGTTTCAGAGTGTTTGTTCCCATGTTAATAGCAGGGCTCGCCGCAAAATTCAATCTCTTTCAATTTTCAGAAAGCTTTGCATGGTTAGCAACAACTCCGGCACTTATTGCTCTAGGCGTAGCAACCCTATTTGAAATAGCAGGGTATTATATCCCCTTTATTGACAATATACTGGATACCATCGCCACTCCTCTTGCCGCTATTGCTGGCACTATACTGGCAGCCTCCGTCTTCCCTATAAATAGTGAATGGATGAGGTGGATCATGGGCATCATAGCAGGAGGAGGTAGTGCCGGGCTTATTGCTGCAGGCACAGGATTGATGCGTTTATTCAGCAGTAAAACCACTCTTGGAACAGGAAATGCAGTGGTAGCTACAACTGAAAATACGGCCGCAGTGGGAGGCAGTATTCTGGCATTTATTATTCCGGTGATTATGGCCGTATTGTTTTTGTTATTCATTCTTTGGATTATAAAAAAACTGGTGAAACGGCTTAGTGGCAATTCCTCTTCCTAATTAAATACTATTACACATTTAGAGCCCTACTATTCTTTAATCGCTCTAATAACTTCTCTCTTACCGGGTGGACCAGGAAGCTTAACAACTGTAAACCCAGCCTGGTGCAGTGCTCTGCGCACAACGCCTTTCGAACAATAAGTCACCAATACACCTCCAGGGTTTAATGCTTCATATATTTTGGTATATACATGCTGTACCCACATCTCAGGCTGATCTTCGGGAGCAAAAGCATCGAAATAAACGACATCAACTTTTACTTTGAAAGTATAATCCAACAAGTCGCTTTTACTTTTATGTAATCTAAAAAACGGAGACACATACAACAACTGCTCCCAACCCGTCTGCATAATTATTTTATACAACTCAGGCTCTCCAAGCAATTCCGGATAATTCAGTCGGGAGTAGATTTCCACAGGCAAGGGATATAAATCTACCGCGTGGTAATGTACATCTATTCGGTTTTGAGTAGCTGCAATAGCGGTAAGCAAAGCATTTAGACCGGTACCAAAGCCCACTTCAAAAACCGTTAGCTTTTTGCTACTAGGCTGCTGCTGGAGCCAATAAAGGAATCCATTATCCAAAAAAACATGGCGGGATTCTCGCAGTGCACCTTTTGTGGAATGAAAAGTTACATCAGTATTACCCACCCTAACGGAATGGCTACCGTCATCTGTCATAAAAATCTCATATGTCCTGCCTACTTCTTGCAATTGTTTTTCCGTCATTTGCTCGGTTATAATTAATTAAATATATTGCAATGCTAAATTGAGCTACTTTAAAATTCTAAAATCAGCGCCAATATGAAAAAATTTTTTTTACTATTTGCTCTTGCACCCTCTGTTTTATTTATTTCCTGTAAATCTGCGAACAATAACGAAAAAGATACAGCCGGTGAAGAGGAAACCTCCTATCAGCTTGCATCCGATGAAGCTTTTAAAGATACTCTCGATGGCAAACAAGTGAGCATCTACTACTTACGCAACTCAGGTATTGAAGCGGCCGTTACCAATTTTGGCGGACGTCTCATAAATCTGATGGTACCGGACAAAGACGGTAAAATGGTGGACGTGGTAATTGGTCCTGAAAATTTCAATGATATGGTAAAAACCAATGACTACTTTGGCGCTACCATCGGCCGTTACGGCAACCGTATTGCCAACGGAGAATTTACACTGGATGGAGTAACCTATAAACTTCCGAAAAATAATGGTCGCAACAATCTCCACGGTGGTCCCAAAGGATTCCACAATCAAGTATGGGATGCTGTACAACCGAACGACAGCACTTTAGAGCTCTCCTATCTGTCGAAGGACGGAGAAATGGGATTCCCGGGCAATCTGCAAGCCAAAGTAGTTTATGCACTCACCTCTAACGGTGAAATGAAAATCGAATACGAAGCTACAACCGACAAACCTACTGTTTGCAATCTTACCAACCATACTTACTTTAATCTAAACGGCGGTGGTACCATTAATAACCACCTGCTGCAAATCAATGCCGATGAATACACTCCTGTAGATTCTACATTGATTCCTTTAGGTGAATTAGCTCCGGTAAAAGGAACTCCGTTTGATTTTACCACTCCTACAGCTATTGGTGCTCGCGTGGATGAAGACAACGAGCAGTTAAAATACGGCTTGGGTTATGACCACAACTTTGTAGTAAAAGGTGAAGCAAACACCCTGCGTCAAGCTGCTAAAGTAACCGGCGACCTTTCCGGCATAACCATGGAAATTTTTAGCACCGAACCTGGCATACAATTCTATGGTGGCAACTTCATGAAAGGTACTAAGCCTATGAAGAGAGGTACTAAAGATGAATATAGAACTGCATTCTGTTTGGAACCTCAGCACTTCCCCAATTCACCGAATGTCCCATCTTATCCCAGCACCACATTAAGACCTGGTGAAGTTTATAAAACCGTTAGCGTGTATAAATTCAGCAAATAAGCGGTGAAATAAAATAAAACATTTTCAAACAAACTACTTCCATTCTAATCTTAATACGGAAGTAGTTTGTTTTTTTATCTTAAAGCGATCGTCAATCCTATAGCCTACCACCCATATAATTTTCTTATTCATTTCCACTACCCATACTTTCTCTTTATCGGCCATAGAAAGTTTATTATCGATAAAAAAACGCGACAACTTTTTCTTTTTGGGCATACCTAATGGATAGAAATAATCTCCCGTTCTCCAAGGTCGCAACAAGAGTGGGAATTGAATGGCAGAGGCGTCAATACAAGCTACTTTAGGATCTGTAGGAATAGCTGTAGCATCTGTATGCTTAACAGAGAGTGTACCGTTTGCAAAAACATAATTGCCAGGCTGTTCTATTACTACAGGAGAACTGGACACTTCCTGCAGACGGGACAAAATCAGATGTTTTCTATCCCTTAGAATGCGATGTGTGGAAGATAATACGTATTTGCCCGATTCGCTGTATAGCAACCCAAGAATATCGGGAAGTTGGGCAGGCTTAAAATCATAAGGCCTCAATAGTTCGAGTAGAATTGTTTGTACTGCCGGAGTTTTCTGCAATAAAAGGACGGGGATGTATATATCCTCGCCGTTTTGTTGCAGCAGCTTTTTTCGATACTGCGCTATTGCATGCTGATAAAGAATTTCAGCCTCTTTGAAACGCTCAATGTTATCTAAAAGATTATCCTGCACCTCAGGATACTTTTGAGCTATAAGCGGCAATATGGTATTTCTGAAAAAATTTCGGGTATAATCATTACTCAGGTTACTGTTATCTTGTACAAATGATAATGCCTCAGCTTGCTGAAAATCTTCAAGATCTTTTCTTTTAGCAAATAATAATGGACGGAGAATTTTTCCATTTCTCGGCTTCATACCGCTCACACCTCTGATACCCGTACCCCGAAAGAAATTCATAAGCACAGTTTCGATATTATCATCTGCATGATGAGCAGTTACTATAAAATCATAATCATTTTCTGCTCTCACCTTTTCAAACCAATCGTAACGTAGTATCCTAGCAGCTTCTTGTGTTGCGTATTTATGTTCGGCGGCGAATGCTTTAGTATCAAATCGCACACTGTAAAAAGGACGTTGCAACCGTTCTGCCAGTTCTTTTACAAAAGCCTCATCTCTATCGCTCTCTTCTCCTCTTAGCTGAAAATTGCAGTGGGCTATTCCAAAATTAAAACCACATATATGACATAGCTTACATAGCACCACCGAGTCTACGCCGCCACTCACTGCAAGCAATAGTTTATTCTTTTTATTGAAAAGATTTTCTTTGTATATGTATTGTAAAAATCGTTCGGGCAGCCCCTGCATGTTCTTTTATTTTATTAATAAGTCAAATCTTCGTAAGCACTTCTTAGCTCTGAGTATGCATGTTGCTCTCCTAATCGCTGTGCAACAGCCATACCTTGTTCATAGACTCGTATAGCATCCTGCTCAGCCCCTTGTCTTTCGTATAGCTTGGCAAGATGATAATAACTGCCTACATAATCAGGGTTGGCCTCTAACAAGGTTACAAAAGTTTTTTTTGCTAACTCCTCCTCACCTGCCTTGATGTATTCCAAAGCCAATGCATGTTGCAAAAAACTATCGGCGGGGTTCTCCTTCAGCATGGCTTTAATTTGCTCGATTTTCGACATGTTCTACAACTTTTTTGATAGGTCTTCCTCCTCACAAAACTTTACCCAAATCAATCTTCGGTCGGACCTTTTTTTAATATATTTCATTAACTTCGTTTTATTAGTTGCATAAGCAACTTTTTAAAACGATCTATATGAAAATCCTAGTATGCATCAGTAAAACACCGGATACCACAGCAAAAATAGCTTTCACCGATAATAACACGAAATTTGATACTAACGGTGTACAGTGGATCATCAATCCCAACGACGAATACTACGCTTTGGTGCGTGCGATAGAATTGAAAGAAGCGGATCCTTCCGTTACCATTCATCTAATTGCTGTAGGAGCTGCTGATACAGATGCCATCATACGTAAAGCATTGGCGCTGGGTGGGGATGAGGCTATTCGCGTAAATACTGAAAGCGGGGACAGCTACGTAATTGCTTCGCAAATAGCCCAGGTGGCTAAAGAAGGTAATTACGATCTCATTTTTACCGGAAAAGAAACCATCGATTATAATGGCAGCTCTGTAGGTGGTATGATTGCCGAACTATTAGATTTGCCCTATATCTCTCTGGCTACAAAATTTGAACTGAACGGCACCACCGCTACCGTAACCAGAGAAATTGAAGGTGGTGAAGAAGTGTGCGAGGTAAACCTACCCTTGGTAGTAAGCTGTAATAAAGGTATGGCCGAGCAACGCATTCCCAACATGAGAGGTATTATGGCGGCTCGTACCAAACCGCTAAAGGTTGTAGAACCCATTGCCGTAGAGGCGTTAACCTCGGTAACCTCATTCAGTGTACCGCCTCCCAAGTCAGGCGTTAAATTGGTTCCTGCCGACAATGTAGAAGAGCTGGTAAGACTTTTAAAAGAGGAGGCCAAAGTAATCTAACCTGTCACCCTTAAAATCTTTCTTATGTCAGTACTTATATTTATCGATATAGCCGAAGACGGCAGTGTAAAAAAGTCATCGCTAGAAGCACTCACTTACGGTGCACATGTAGCTCAACAATTGAACGTTGCTGCAGTAGGTGCCGTACTCGCCCCTACCAATGCTGATATGGCGGCGCTTGGTAAATACGGCATACAGAAAATTTATCAGGTAAACCATGAAGCATTACAACAGTTCGATGCCCAGGCATATACTAAAGTGCTGGCACAAATTGTAGAACAGGTGCAGGCTTCCGTTATCGTATTTTCTCATAATAACAACGGAAAAGCAATCGCACCCCGGCTCTCTGCAAGACTGAAAGCGGGATTGGTAGCGGGTGCCGTAGACTTGCCCGACACTGCAAACGGATTTGTAGTGAAGAAAAGTGTCTTCTCCGGTAAAGCTTTTGCAGCAGTAAGCGTAACCACGCCTATAAAAATCATTTCCCTTAATCCCAATTCTTATAAAACCGAAATCGCCGAGGGCTCGGCCGAAGTTGTGACCTTCGATGCCACAGTAGATGCACCCAAAGTAAAAGTCATCAATATCAATAAACAAACCGATGAAATATCACTTTCTGAGGCTGAGATTGTAGTAAGTGGCGGTCGTGGGATGAAAGGCCCCGAGAACTGGGGAATTCTGGAAGACTTAGCGAAAGAATTGAATGCGGCATTAGCCTGCAGCCGTCCCGTCGCTGATGCTCACTGGCGTCCACATCACGAACACGTAGGACAAACTGGTGGCGCCATTGCTCCTAATCTGTATATCGCTGTGGGTATTTCAGGTGCGATTCAACACTTGGCAGGCGTAAACCGCAGTAAGGTTATCGTAGTCATCAATAAGGATCCCGAAGCTCCTTTCTTCAAAGCGGCCGATTATGGTATCGTCGGAGATTTATTTGAAGTAGTTCCCAAATTAACCGAAGCCATCAGGAAATCCAAGTAGACATAAGTTTTTAACAGATATTGAATAAAGCTTTAGGAGCCGCACATTAGCATTTTAAAGCAAAAATGCTTAGTTTCGTGCTTCGGTTTATGAAAAAAATAGAACTTGAAGTTTTTGCACTTTCCCATAGTATTACTCAAACACATTCGTACGCAGTAGTGTTGGGAGAGGTAAACGGATTGCGAAGATTGCCTATAGTGATAGGTGCTTTTGAAGCTCAGGCTATTGCCGTTGCCTTAGAAAAAATGACTCCCAGCCGTCCCCTTACGCACGATTTGATGAAAAATTTCATGCTGGCATTCTCTATTGATTTGCATGAAATTATTATTTCCGACTTACAGGAAGGTATTTTCTTCAGCAAACTCATCTGTTCTTCTGAAAACGAAACCATCGAAATAGATAGTCGTACATCCGATGCCATAGCACTGGCTGTAAGATTCGGTTGTCCTATTTACACATATGAACATATATTGAATGCCGCCGGTATTGTGATGGATGATAAAGGCAAAATCACTCCTACAGCAGATCAAGAACCTACTACCACCGATGCTGGAGGGGACGATGATACCGAAGACCTTAAAAGAATGAGCGTAGAAGAGCTGAACAGGCTGCTAGAAGAAGTGCTGGAAAACGAAGATTATATCAAAGCCATAGCCATTCGCGATGAGCTGAACAACCGGAAAAAGAAAAAATAAAAGCTGGCTTTTATTATCTAAAATTCATATCCCTACATTACCTTGGTTGTTTTCTCTAATTGTAAAATAAATATCGGTTTATACATCACTGAAAAAAGAGCAGACGGGTATCATAATTTGGAAACCGTATTTCTGCCGCTGCCACTTTATGATGTACTGGAGCTTCACGATGCTTCCCATACCCGCATTACTGTTTTAGGGCAACTTATTCCGTGCAGTACAGAAGATAACATTGTATACAAAGCCTACCGACTTTTAAAGCAGGACTTCCCTAACCTCCCCGAAGTGCATTTTCATCTACTGAAAAATATTCCTGCAGGTGCGGGACTCGGAGCAGGAAGTGCAAATGGAGCTCATGCATTGATAGCTTTAAACCGAAAATTCGAATTAAACCTCAGCGAAGGGCAGTTGATCGCTTATGCTGCTGCATTGGGCAGCGATTGTCCTTTTTTTATCAAAAACAGTCCTTGCTTTGCCTCCGGTCGTGGCGAGCAGTTAGAGCCGCTTACTCTTGACCTATCAGCCTATCAACTTATCATTGTCAATCCAGGTATTCATATCTCCACACCGTATGCATTTAGCCTCATTCGCCCAACACCTGCCCCTGTAAATTTGAAAGAAGTCATTACACTTCCTGTTGAAAAATGGCGCGACACTATTATTAATGATTTTGAAGAGGCCATCATAAAGGAGCATCCCGAAATTGAAGTAATAAAGAATAGATTATATGCTGCAGGGGCTGATTTTGCTTTAATGAGTGGCAGTGGGAGTACAGTATACGGATTATTTAAAAAAGACCAAGAAATTGTCACCGACTTTCCCGCACACTATTACGTAAAGCAACTGGCACTCTAAATTATTAGCTGTGATGAAAAGGAAATAAAAAAGCCTCCCTGTGGGGAGGCTTATATCACACATAATTAATTATGGTCTTTGTTGTTGCCGTTATTATGAGGCGGTTTTCTTTCAGGTCGGGGAATCAGCGCTTTTCTGGAAAGCTTGAATTTACCTGATTTAGGATCTGTACCGATAAGTTTCACTTTCATGGCGTCGCCTTCTTTTACGATACCATCTAATGACTCAAGGCGTTTCCAGCTAATTTCACTGATGTGCACCAAACCTTGTTTACCTGGCAGAAACTCCACAAACACTCCAAAGGGCACTACAGAAACTACGGTAGCATTGTATACATCGCCCACTACAGGTACCGCAACGATACCTTTAATCCAGTCTTCCGCTTTGATTACAGCATCTTTGTCAACACCAAAAATGCTGATCTCGCCCATATTGTTTACTTCTTCTACGTTAATCGTAGTTCCGGTTTCGCGCTGAATTTCCTGAATCACTTTACCGCCTGGGCCAATCACCGCTCCAATGAATTCTTTATCGATAAACATCTTCACAACACGTGGTGCGTGCGGTTTCACATCCGGTCTAGCTTCCGGAATAGCTTTGTACATATGCTCCAGAATATGGAGTCGGCCACGTCTTGCCTGTTCCAGTGCCTCACGCATTACATCCATGGAAAGACCATCTACTTTAATATCCATCTGTACTCCACAAATACCATCGCGAGTACCTGTTACTTTAAAGTCCATATCTCCGAGATGGTCTTCATCGCCTAGGATATCACTGAGAATCGCATATTTATCACCTTTGGTAATTAATCCCATAGCAATACCCGCTACGTGCTTAGGAAGTGGCACCCCGGCGTCCATCAACGCCAACGAACCTGCACATACTGTAGCCATTGAAGAAGAACCGTTTGACTCAAGGATATCACTTACTACACGCACGGTATACCCAAACTCAGCCTCGGAGGGCATCATTTGTTTTAACGAACGCATAGCCAGATTACCGTGACCGATTTCTCTACGGCCGGGACCACGCATCATTTTTACTTCACCGGTAGAGAACGGAGGGAAATTATAGTGCAGAATGAATTTCGAATATTTAGAAGAAGCGGCAGTTTCGATAAGCAGTTCGTCCAATCCAGTTCCGAGGGTTACTGTAGTAAGCGACTGAGTTTCACCACGGGTGAATAATGCTGATCCGTGGGGCGAAGGCAGTACATCTACCTCCATATCCAGCGGACGAATTTCATCTAACGCGCGACCGTCCAAACGAATACGGTCGTCCAAAATCATATCCCTTACCACATCATACTGCAAATCGTGGAAGTATTTATGTACCAGTTTACGCTCTACATCGGTAAAGGGATTTTCTTCGGTAGCTTCCGCTTCGAGTTTTGCCGCAATTTCTTCCTCCAGCAGCTTAAATCTTTCGGTTCTATCTTGCTTGGATAAGCGGCCTTTGGCTATTTCTTTTACCTTATCGGTTCCGTAGGCATATACCTTTTCGCGAATCGCTTCGTTATTAACCGGTTTAGTATATTCTCTTTTGCCGCTAACACCTTTAAGAGCTCTCAGTTCTTCCTGAGCCTTAATTTGAACTTTGATCGCTTCGTGTGCTATACCTAGCGCTTCGATGAGGTCGGCTTCGGAGCATTCTTCCGATTCACCTTCTACCATTAGCAGATTTTTTTCGGTAGCAGCTACGATAAAGTCCATATCAGCGTTTTCCATTTCGGAACGCGTAGGATTGATCTTAAACGCTCCGTCGATACGGGCTACACGTACTTCACTGATCACTTCTTTGATAGGTACATCTGACACTGCTAGCGCAGCTGAAGCAGCCAGACAGGCCAATGCATCTGGTAATACTTCTGGATCACTACTAATAAGCGTTACCAGCACCTGCACTTCACAAAAATAATCTTCAGGGAAGAGGGGTCTTAAAGCACGGTCAATAAGTCTTGAAATCAATACCTCATAATCACTTAGCTTACCCTCGCGCTTGAAGAATGAACCCGGAATGCGGCCGGCAGAAGCAAATTTTTCCTGATAATCTACTGTTAGTGGGAAAAAGTCTTGTCCTTCTCTTGGTTCCTTATTGGCCACTACGGTCGCCAGCAGAATACATTTCCCCATACGCACCGTAACCGAACCATCTGCCTGACGCGCAAGACGACCCGTTTCTATTGTGATTTCGCGGCCATCGCCGAGATCGAAAGTTTTTCTGATTGGTTGTTGTAACATAAACTCGATTTTGAAAAATTTTTAACAATGGTGTAAGCTATTTTGATTTTACACCCCCCTCTTGGGGAACATCGCACATTTGTCTAATAAATAAAAATAAGTAATCAGGCACAAAAGTATAAGTCTTAAAAAAAAAGTATTCCCAACATTTTTTGATGTTGGGAATACCAATATGATCAGCTTGAAATTTACCAAAACAAAATATCAAACCCCAGGATAAACAACCAGTTTCCCAACGTCAAACGAATTGGGAAATTATTTTCTTAATCCCAGCTTTTCAATCAAAGCACGATAACCTTCCAGATTATGCTTTTGTAAATAAGCCAAGAATCTTTTACGTCTTCCCACCAACTGCATCAAACCGCGGTGTGAAGAGTAATCTTTCTTGTTCTGTTTAAGATGTGCACTGATTTGGCTAATACGCTCAGTTAATTGTGCGATTTGGCCCTCGATAGAACCTGTATTAGTGGCGCTTCCACCAAATTCTTCAAAAATCTTTGCGTTTCTTTCTTTTGTAAGTGGCATACTGTCTTTTTTAAAAGGTCATCCTGTTTTGTATCCTGTCGTTTAAGGCGGCAAAGGTAGGAAAAATTTTGAAATACATGCATCTTTTTTTCAGGCTTTTGTAGAATTCATACCAAAATTTCTTCGCTCTTTTACCTTATACCTTTGAAGCAACTGATTATCATCTTAATCTTCAGATATAAATGATATTTTTGCCCTCATGGATTTGAGTCAGGATACTAAAAATATTTTGGGGTTACAACTACCCACAGATCCCCGCTGGGTTAATCTGGCCGAAATTTCGTTGGAGGCCATTCTTACAGATCATGCTTACTGCGAGCAAAAAGCCGCCACCAGTTGTATCTCCCTCATACAAAGATACAGTGATAAGGAAAAACTAGTGATAGAATTAGCCCCTATTGTCACAGAAGAATGGGGCCATTTTAGGCTCGTATTACAGGAAATTCACAAACGTGGGCTGAAACTGGGCAAGCAAAGAAAAGACGAATATGTAAATGCACTCATTGATTTTCAATCAAAAGGAGGACACCCGGACGATCGTTTTCTTGATCAATTGCTGACCATGGCCATGATTGAAGCGCGCAGCTGCGAACGTTTTAAAAGATTAAGTGAGGGATTGAACGATCCTTATCTGGCCAAATTTTACCGTCGTTTTATGGAAAGCGAGGCAGGACATTATACTCTTTTTATTGATCTGGCCGAAACCTATCTTCCTAAGGAAAAAGTTCGCAAACGCTGGGCCGAATGGCTAGAGCACGAAGTAGAGATCATGAAGCAATTGGAAATTAGAGGAGATAGAATACATTAATAAGCATTATACATTATTATGTAGGTAAGCCCCTTGTTAGAAATCTGACAAGGGGTTATTATTATTTTAAAAGTATTAGCACCGTCCCTACTTGACAAAACTCTGCTGATATCCATCCCTCTTCCCTATAGAACATACAGCGTATCTCACATTTCAGAATTATTAGCTACTCATAAGCAAACTAAAAGAACCTTACAAATAAATGAGTTACAATAAAAAAGGTAATACACTCCCCCTAAGTTAATAAAAATTTTAAAAAGTTTTTTTTGTTTTTACAAAATCATAATATTTTTATACTAAGTTTTTAAAATATTGCTAAAGTTATTTTGATGATTGCCGGCGCAATTCCCAAGAAACAACGATTATACAATGAAATATTGAAGCAGCTATTCTTCAATAAGGTATTATCATGTGCCGATTTAAGCAGTCGCATACACAAAAGCATTCCCTTAACCACACAATACCTCAACGAACTCATTCAGCATAAACTGGTAGTGGAAAGTGGCTACGCCGAATCGACTGGCGGTAGAAGACCTTTGATGTACAGCATTAAAAAAAACGTGTTTTACATTGTGGCTGTTGCAATGGACCAATTGGTTACCCGCATAGCTCTAATATCGTCGGACAATACCATAGTGGGTAAGGTTGAAAAGTACGACTTGCCGCTAGCCAATCATCCAGACGCACTCAACACACTTATTACACATCTTCAGTGCTTCATCAATGAAGCCGGAGTGGCTCCATCAAAGATTATTGGCATTGGCATCGGCATGCCTGGATTTGTAGATCCGGTAAGAGGTTTAAACCACACATTTCTCCCTTGCAAAGAAGGTTCTATTATCAGCAATGTGGAGAATGCGCTACATATTCCAACATTCATTGACAACGACTCTAGTCTTATTGCTTTAGCAGAGCTAAAATGGGGCGCTGCAAGAGATAGGCAAAACGTAATGGTATTAAATATTGGCTGGGGAATAGGATTAGGGATTATCGCAAATGGAAAGCTATTTAGAGGGCACGATGGCTTTGCTGGAGAGTTCAGTCATATCCCTTTGTTTGATAACAACAAGCGGTGTAGCTGCGGCAAATATGGATGCCTCGAAACAGAAACCTCCCTACAGATAGTAGTAGAAAAAGCTATTAAAAAGCTAAAAAACGCTAGTAATAACACACTTCTATCTTCACTTCGTAAGGAAACCACAGAAGAAGCTGCTAAAAAAATCATCGAAGCCGCACAAAAGGGCGACAAGTTTGCCATCGAACAGCTATCGGCATCGGCTTACAACATAGGCAGAGGGGTGGCTATATTGATTCACTTGCTGAATCCAGAGCTTATTGTAATTAGTGGCGTAGGTTCCAGAGCCGGTAAAGTGTGGATTGCCCCCATTCTGCAAGCTATTAACGAACATTGTATTCCCAAGCTTGCAGAACACATCGATATTCAAATCTCATCACTGACATATAATGCTGAGATCATTGGTGCTGCGGCACTAGTAGTAGATAATTTCGATAAAATATCCCGTACCCTGTGAAAGCTTAATTACTAAGCCTGCTGCAGGGAAAGATATATTCATTCACGGCGTAGAAGGACTAAGACGCCTTTATTTATTTAAAATTAAAATGGCAAATATGAAAACAAGAATGCAAAGAATGCTGCTTGCTTTGCTGCTGTGCTGCACTTCGCTACTCAGCTACGGACAGCAAAGAACGATAACGGGTACAGTTATCGACGAGCAAGGGAAAGCCGTAGCGGGCGCTACAGTGGCAGTAAAAGGTACTAATGTTGCAACAGCTACCGATGATGCAGGAAACTTCAGCATCAATGCTACAAGTAACGTTCTGGAAGTGTCGGCTGTAGGCTTTGAAACAACACAAGTAAATATAGAAGGGACAACATCTGTAACTGTTGTGCTAAAAGCAGGAGCTATAAAAGCCGAAGAAGAAGTAGTAGTTACAGCTCTGGGAATTAAACGTCAAGCTAAATCTCTAGGTTATGCCGTACAAGAAGTCAAAGGAGAAACGCTGGCCGGCATGAAAGAAACCAATATTACCAATGCCTTAACAGGACAGGTTGCCGGTTTGCAGATCATGCGTTCTTCCAACGGTCCTGCCGGTTCTTCTAAAATACTCCTCAGAGGCTTTACATCGCTAACCAACGATAACCAACCCCTCATTGTGGTGGATGGCGTTCCAATGAACAACTTTGTAGGACAAAGCAATTCCGACTACTGGAATCCTTCATTAGATATGGGTAACGGTTTGTCGGATCTAAATGCAGAAGATATTGCCAATATATCAGTATTAAAAGGCCCTTCTGCGGCTGCGCTATACGGTACACGTGCAGGTAATGGGGTGATTTTGATTACTACTAAAACCGGTCGCGCACAAAAAGGATTAGGTATCAGCATCAATTCTTCTGTGGGCTTCGAAAATCCTTTTATGATTCCCGACATGCAAAGCGCGTTCGGTCAGGGTAGTAATGGCATCTTCGACCCTGCTTCTTCCTCAAGCTGGGGACCGAAGATTGAAGGTCAGCCAGTAAAGAACTGGGATAGCACTACCTCACCAATGAGAGCATATGACAACATTCATAACTTTCTAAAAACTGGTATTATTTCTAACCAGAATATCTCTTTCCAACAAATGCTGGGTAAAATTTCATTCTACTCTTCTTACAATCGCGTAGATAATACCAGCATGATTCCTGGGGCCAAGCTTATCAGAAATAATATCATGGCGCGTACTACAGCCAAATTGGGAGAGGCCGAAAAGTTTACTATTGATGCAAAATTGCAATACAATAATACTCAGGCTAAAAACAGACCCATGAGTGGAGTAAATGACAACAACGTATTTAGATTGTTGAATTTATTTCCCCGCTCTCTTAACATCACTGACTTTAGAAATCCATTAAACGAAGCAGGCAATATGCGGTGGTATGGCTCAGGTAATGGTGTAAACCCCTACTGGGCTGAAAAATACAATCTCAACGAAGATATAAGAGATCGCTTTTTGCTGAATGGAAATATTAAATATGAATTCACTGATTGGTTAATGGGTGAGATTCGCGTGGGTACTGACATGTATACAACCAATACTGAAGCAAAAACTTATGCAGGAAGTCCGCTGGTAACCAATGGTCAATACCGCATGGGAAAAGATGTGTTCCAGGAAACCAACTATTCGGCCATGTTTACTGCCAAAAAAGACAATTTGTTTGAAAAAATTGGCGGACAGTTAATGATTGGTGGAAATCTCATGGATCAAAAAACCAGCGGTCTAAGTGCCACTGCGTCACCACTAGAAGTACCCAACCTGTTTGCTATCACCAACGCAATGGGCAATCCGAGCATTACTCAGCAGTACACTCACAAAAAGATCAACTCTGTATTTGGCTCCGGACAACTGAGTTACGATGGGGTCCTGTTCATCGACGCGACATTCAGAAATGACTGGTCTTCTGCTTTGAGCGAATTCAACCGTTCATTCTTCTATCCATCAGTAAGTGCATCGTTCGTTTTCAGTGATCTGATTAGCAGAAACAAAGATTTACCCAGCTGGTTCAGCTATGGTAAACTGCGTGCTTCTTACTCTTCTGTAGGTAACGACATGTTCCCTTACCAATTATTCAACACCTATACTATTAGCAAAGACCCTAACGGAGTAACGAATGCAGGAACCAATAGTATCTATTTTAGTGATAGCGTAAAAAATGAGTTAATTAAAAACGTAGAGCTGGGTACCGAGCTACGCTTTCTTAAAAATCGCTTAGGTATCGACTTTACTTATTATAAATCGAATGCTACTAATCAGCTGATACGCCTACCTCTTGACCCAATGAGCGGATACTCCTTTAGAATGATTAATGCGGGTAACATTCAAAATCAGGGTATAGAGCTGGTCATCAACGGACAGATCTTACAAAGCAGTTCTGGATTAAACTGGAGCTCTACATTGAACTTCTCCAGAAACAGAACCAAGATTGTAGACCTTGCTGATCATTTGGGCGTCTCAAGATATCAGATCGGGGGATATGATGCTTTAAAAATCATGGCCATTACCGGTAGCTACTATGGGGATATTTACGGAAGCCGTTTCAAACGTGTCACCGATCCTAATAGCCCCTATTACGGACAGCTGATTGTAAGATCTGACAACGGTTTACCTCAAGTAGGTGAAACAGATGCTAAGCTGGGTAATCAACAAGCCGATATGCTGTTGGGCTGGAGCAACCAGTTCCACTATAAAAACTTCTCTTTTTCATTCTTAATTGATGGCCGTTTCGGAGGTGAAATATTCTCTGCTACCAACTACTTTATGCAAACAGCCGGTACCGCTGCTGCTACAGTGGTAAATGGCGAAAGAGCTCCGTTTATCGTAGATGGCGTAACTGAAGTAGTAGTAGATGGAGTGGTTGTAGGTTACGAAAAAAATACAATTGCCGCCAATCCTCAGCAATACTGGGGCTCTCTTGGTGGTGGCAACCTAGGCATTCATGAAAGAAACGTATATGATGCCACCAACATTCGTCTAAGAAATGTTCAGCTTAATTACAGACTTCCTAATACATGGGCAAACAAAATTGGCATGCAGGGAGCTCAGATAGGAGTATCATGTAATAATGTATGGATGATCAAGAGCCACATGAATGGAGTAGATCCAGAATCTGTCTTCGCTCTAGGCACTAATGCAGTAGGATTTGAAAATATGGCTCCTCCTACATCCAGAACATTTTTCATCAACTTATCTCTGAACTTCTAATCTTTAAAAAACGAATCATGAAACATAAACAATCAAACAAGCTGATCATTGCTGCTTTGCTGATGGTGGCAGCTGCATCATGTAAAAAGTTTGATGCGATCAATACCAATCCTCTCGCAGCTAACGAGGATCAGGTACAAGTAGAATACTTAATTAATAGTTCTATTGTAGGAGCACAGATGGATCCGGATGTCGCAGAACGCTCTTTTATCCTTTACTGGAAATCAGGTGGCCGTCAGGGTTATGAAGGAGGAACATTGGAAGACGGATATGTGAATGATGGGTGGACTACAGCCTATTTTAATAAATCTGCAGACTGGCAAAATAAAATTAATAGAGCTGTTAAAGTAGGAGAATCTCAAATCTCCAATGGCACCGCTAAATTGTATACATCTAACCTTATTCAAGTTGCCCGAATATGGAGAGCCTACTTGATAACAGAGTTTTCGGACAATTTTGGACCAGCTCCATTGAATGGGTTTGAAGGGACAAATCCCACCTACAGCCCTGTAAAAGATGTATACTACTTTGCCTTGGCTGAACTCAAGGAAGCTGCTGCGCAAATAAATCTTTCCGTAGAAAGTCCTTCATCGCTCAATAATGAAAAAATCGCATGGAACTATAAATACAACTGGGAACAATGGCAAAAATTTGCCAACTCCCTCCGTATGAGATTAGCTATGCGTCTCTCGGAAGTAGATGCAGCGAAGGCCAAAGCTGAATTTGAAGATGCCGTAAGCGGTAGCAAGGTGATCTTAAATGCTGAAGATATGTTCAGCGTAATAGAAAACAATGGCTGGGATGATCTTACAGGTGTGATGACCAGACAATGGAATCTTCAAATGCTGACCGCTTCACTAAATAATATCTTCACAGGTTTGGGAGGTATACCTTCGGCAAATCAAGGGCTTCCGGCTGCCGCAGTAGCCAAGATTAAACCAGCAGATTATATTGGGTTAAAATTTGCTAATCACTATACTACTAAAACCAATGACCCTACCGTAGGATATTGGCTTGATGGCTTACCCAACATTATCGATCCTCGTGCTTATAAAGCGTTTATTATCCCTGGATGGTTTAATAACCCTGATTTCTGTAACTATCCTACCTGGGATAACACTTCTACCACTACCAGTAGAAACCTGTTGGATGATAATGGAAATGTCATCAAAACAATTGATGCAGCCTATACCTGGAATGCCATCACCACAGGTAACTGGGGAAGAGTAGGCTCCAAAAATCAGGTAATCGGCTTTAACGGTACCACTCCTACCCTTGCTATGCGTTTCAGAAACGGAACCAACAGAAGAATATTCTTCGCTCCGTGGGAAACTTACTTCCTGATTGCCGAAGCAGCAGTAAGAGGCTGGACAGTACCCATGTCTGCTAAAGCAGCTTACGAAGCTGGCATTGCAGCCAACTTCGAATACTGGGGAGTATCACAACATCTCTCAGCCTATCTGGCTTCTACCACTTATAGTAGAACCGGCACTTCTGTAAACTGGGAGCATACTACCGAGCCCGGCGACAGTTATACTATGAACTATGTGGATGGATACACAGGCGCTGCCGGAACCGTACAGATCAAATATCCCGTAAACAACCTGTACAAAAATGGAACAGTAAGAAATGACCATCTTACAAAAATCATCACACAGAAGTTTATATCTATGCTTCCTTACCTTCCTTTGGAAGCTTGGAATGATAAACGTAGACTGGGATTACCTTTCTTCGAAAACCCAGCTATTGAAATTCCACTGGATGATGTTCCTGCTTTAACAGAAAGCAATTACATGACCAGCAAAGTAGAGTTCTTCCCTCAACGACTGAAATATCCGGGTTCATTACCTGCAGCCAATAAAGTAGGTTATGAAAGCGCTCTACAAGCATTAGGAGGAGAAGATAAAGTGCACACACCATTGTGGTGGGCCTTAAAACCATAAAAAGTACCCTTTGCAAAATTAAATGAGCCGCTGAACAGCGGCTCATTTTTTATTTATAACAAATTACATCGGAACTAAAGGTGCATCACGATACCTCCACAGATAACGGCAAGCATAAGTACGATAGGGTCTCCATCGCTCTGCAATTGCTTCCATTTTCGATGCTAGCTCTTGCTTATTCGCATACTCTATATTGTACAGCTCTATCATTGCTTTCTGCAAGCCTAAATCTCCAACTGAAAACACATCTTCCCTACCCAATGTAAACATCAGCAACATTTCTACGGTCCATCTACCTACACCTTTTATCTGCGTTAATAGCTCTACCAGCTCTTCATCGCTGAGTTTATGAAGCTTGGCATCCGTCAGTTTATTCTCAATAAAGAATCGACAAACGTTTTTGATATAAGATGCTTTCGAATTCGACAACCCCACACTTTTGAATGCCTCATCAGTAACGGATAAGATATCTTCAGGACGCGGGTTACGCTTATTAAATAACTGCATGAAACGAGCATAGATTACGGCAGCTACTTTTGTGCTTAGTTGCTGACTGATAATGGAGGCACACAGGTGCAAATGAATGTTTTTCTTTCTTTCTAAAACATAGCCCCCCTGTTGCTTAATAAGCTTTTTTAAGATAAGGTCTTTGCTTAAATGCTTACGATAAGGCATAAGTTAGCAGTACTTCGGGTTTATGCGGCTACAATTACACTTCAAGTTCACCTAGCTTCATCAATGCATACAACATACAAGTTACATGCATGGACTGTATAAATTCATTATTGCGGAACATTTGCTTAAATGTTTCCAAATCCATCAACGCTACCCGAATTTCTTCATTCGGATCTAAATGTTGGTCACTTGTCTTTCTACCGCCGGTAGCTAGAAACATGTGCATCCAGTTATTATTCGTGGACGGATTCGCACAAGTCTTGCCCAAGTACTCGAAATGGGAAAATTCATATCCTGTCTCTTCAAGCAATTCACGTTTTATAGCATCTTCCAGACTGGCATCGTCTTCATCCACGCAACCACCGGGAATTTCCCAGCACACTTCGCCTATAGCATGACGGTACTGTTGCTCCATAATCACCTTATTATCTTCTGTAAGCGCGAAACAGGTCACCCATGTAGGAAACTCATAAACATAATAGGGGTCTACAATTTTCCCTTCGGGAGTCCTGCACACATCCTTGCGTACTTTAAACCATAGGTCATTAAATAGCTGTTCGGATTTTATGACTTCCCATTTCATAGCGGCTTATTATCTGTTTACTTTTAACAGCTCCACTTCAAACATTAATGTGGCGCCCCCTGGAATATCAGGACCGGCACCTCTATCTCCGTAAGCCAAATCGGAAGGAATCCACAACCTCCAATGGCTGCCCTCTTTCATTAAAGGAATGGCAATTTGCCAACCTTTTATTAGCTGTGTTAAGCGAGCTGTAAACGGCTGATTCCTTTTAAAAGAACTATCAAACTCTTTTCCGTTAAGCAACGCACCTTTGTAATGCGCAGTAATAGAATCTGATAATACAGGCTGAATTCCAGTTCCTTCTTTAATGACTTCATACTGTATGCCGCCTTCCAGTTCCTTCACGCCCTCTTTGTTTCTGTTATTTTCCAAAAACGCACGTCCTTCCTCTTTTTGCTTTTCTATTTTTTCCATAGCAGCCTTTCTCAATTTTTCCTGCAAACTCATATTCATATTGCTAATATTTCCCCAAAAGTAGTTTTTTATGCAGGCTTAAAAAACTTTATACTATCGATATTTTCCACAACTGTACCTACCATACATAAAAAAAAGAGCAAACCTATGTTTGCTCTCAGTATTCACAATAATCTTCAGCTATAGCTTTAATTCTTATTTTACTCCTTCAGACTCTGCTTTGGCTGTACTCTTTATCTTTTTTGCCTCTTGCTTTATTTTATTTACCCCTTTATTAGCAGTCTCTGTCAGCTCTTGAGCATGTTCCTTTATTTTAGTCTTTACATGCCTCCAGTCTGCCTTTAGCGAATCGCCTAATGAGGCCAAGGTGGTATCTACTTTTTTTTCATGCTTTTTAGCTTCTTGAGACAACTGTACCTTATTGGTCTTTTCAACATTTTGGTTTGATGAGCTATTGTTACAACCGATTAAACTCAGAATAACTAAAAACAAAAACAATCCTCTCATGTGCTTAAAGTTTTAAATCAACCACATGAAAATGTCCTACTTCTATCCTGTTTAAGGATTAAAAGAGGGCACTTCATTACCGGATACTACTTATTGTTAATCCCAATAAATACCTAATGGTAATCCTTACTTATCAATTATTTTTTTCTAAAAAATAATCGCACCGGCACCCCCCTAAAGTTAAAGTTTTTACGCAATTGATTTTCCAAATAGTTTTTATAAGGCGCTTTGATATCGTCAGGGAAATTACAGAAGAACGCAAATGAAGGTACTTCCGTAGGCAGTTGTGTAACAAACTTAATTTTGATGGAGTGTCCCCGTACTACAGGCGCATGATGTGCCTGAATTGCTTTTAGCATTATATCATTCAGTTGAGCCGTAGGCACCTTGCGTTTACGGTTTTCATACACCTCAAGCGCAGTTTCCATCGCTTTAAAGATGCGTGTTTTTTTCAATGCCGAAATAAAAATTATCGGTACATCGTTAAAAGGCGCCAACCGTTTTTTTAATTCCTGTTCGTAATCTCGGGCAGTATTGGTATCCTTTTCTATGAGGTCCCACTTGTTTACCAACAGCAGTAGCCCCTTCCCTTTACGTGCGGCAAGGCTGAAGATGTTTAAATCCTGCGCAGTCACTCCTTTTTCGGCATCGATGACCAGCAAACACACATCGGCCTCATCAACCGCTTTGATAGCCCGAATTACAGAATAAAACTCCAAATCCTCATGTACACGAGATTTGCGGCGAATACCTGCCGTATCAATTAGTATAAATTCTTTCTGAAAAAGATTGTAATAAGTATGAATGGAGTCGCGGGTAGTACCGGCTATATTACTAACTATAGTCCGCTCCTGCCCCACCAGTGCATTTAACAATGAGGACTTCCCCACGTTAGGTTGGCCAATGATAGCGAACTTGGGTAATGCCTCTTTTTCCTCTACTTCTTTTTTATCTTCTGGTATTAATTCTGTAAGCGCATCCAAAAGTTCACCTGTACCACTTCCACTAATCGAAGCAATAAAAAATACCCTTTCAAATCCTAGGCTATAAAACTCTGTAGCGTCTAGCATGCGCTCAGGGTTATCCACTTTATTCACGGTAAGAAAGACAGGCTTCACACTTTTGCGCAGCACATCAGCCATTTCTTCATCCAGATGCGTAACACCTGTGGCAGCATCAACCAGAAACAAAATAGCATCGGCCTCTTCCACAGCAATCAATACCTGCTTGGCAATTTCTTTTTCAAAAACGTCTTCACTACCGTGAACAAACCCTCCCGTATCAATCACATTGAAGGATTTGCCATTCCAGTCGCTGACGCCGTACTGTCTGTCGCGCGTTACGCCGCTTACATCGTCGACAATCGCCTTACGTTGTTCCAGCAGGCGATTAAACAATGTACTCTTTCCTACATTTGGTCTGCCGACTATTGCTACTGTAAAACCCATCGCATTAAAATTTTAAATCGTATAACTCACTATTCTTAGCCCCCTATTCTCCCTAACGTTATATGCCGTATCCGTATTCTTTCAGCTGCATATCATTATCTCTCCATTTCGGACGCACTTTCACAAAAAGTTCAAGAAAAACCTTGCGATCTAAAAAAGCCTCGATATCTGCGCGCGCCAATGTGCCAATCTGCTTAATCATCTTCCCCTTTTCGCCAATGAGTATCATCTTCTGTGATTCTCGTTGTACAATAATATCTGCTACGATTTTTGTGAGTGTTAGTTTTTCCTTGAACTCTCTTATCAACACAGTTGTATGATACGGAATTTCATCCTGTGTGAGTTCATATATTTTTTCACGTATTAGCTCACTGACAAAAAACTTTTCGGGGAGGTCACTGATACTCTCGCTGTCATCATAAAATGGAGCCCCCTCGGGTAGAAATTCCAAGATAGGCTTAAAGAAGGTTTCGTACGCAACCCCTTTCAAAGCTGAGATAGCAATAACTTTTTTAGAATAATCTTTCTGTTCAAAAAAATTTATCGCCTCCTGCACTTTGGCCGCATCGGCCTTATCGACCTTATTGATAGCAACAATAGCAGGCACTTTAAGTTTTAGTCCTGAAAACAGGGTATCATTCTCTTCCCAGTTATCATTTACATCTACTAAAAGTATCGCTACATCGGCATCTTCCAGAGCATTCTTTACACTCTGCATCATCTTTTCATGAAGCTTGTACTGAGGCTGGATTATTCCGGGCGTATCACTGAAAATAATCTGATAATCCTTCTCGGTGAGTATGGCTTTAATACGATGCCGAGTTGTCTGTACTTTGGGAGACACAATAGCTAACTTTTCACCCATTAATGCATTTAATAGGGTGCTTTTCCCGGCATTGGGCTTCCCGAATATGTTTACAAAACCTGCCTTCAAGACGCTCTGCTATGGTTGTTTTTGAATCTTTTATTATGGCTGATTTTTGACTAAAATCAAACTATATAAAATCAAAAAAGAAACCTTCAACAAAAAAAGCCGCTCACTTTAAAGCGAACGGCCTTAATACTTTAGTTGCGAAGCCAGGGATCGAACCTGGGACCTTCGGGTTATGAGCCCGACGAGCTACCGCTGCTCTACCTCGCGGTGCAAATATAGCACATTTTGGCAAAGCAGCAAAACGATAACCCAATTTTTTTATTTCGCAGGTGTAATTACGATACTTCTGAATTCGACAGGACCATGGTCGCCTTGTAGATAGATAGGTCCGGGCGCACCTTCATTACTATCTAAAGCCCCTCCTGTAATCCCCGGAATTTCCTGATTAGAGATAACTGTTTTACCATTTGCTACCACAGTAACCATTCTGCCTACCAAGGTGATATCATAAGTTTGCCATTCGCCAGGGCCTTTGGAGTTGATTTCGCTCGGAGTTAAGAAACCGTAAATACCACTAAATAATACACTTGATGGATGTTCCGATTTATCACTATCCATTATCTGCACTTCATAACGGCCGCGCAGATATACACCACTGTTGCTACCTTTGGGGTATCGAAACTCGATATGTAATTTAAAGTCTTCAAACTTTTGCTCGGAAATAAGATTCGCTCCGGGCTTAACATTAACCAGAATTCCATCTTTCACCTCCCATCCGTTTTTGCCGCCAACGGCTTTCCATCCGCTAAGGTCTTTACCATTAAATAATTTGATAGGCGCACCCCACTGCGGCGCTTTATCTCTTTTCAGATAAGGGGCTCTTACACCCTTCCAGTTATATTTTTTACCATTAGGGTATACCATGGTACCCTCGATACCATTCGCAGATAATGTTCCTTCTACCACCAAATTATTGGGCTCCGTTTCCCATTGTGGAGGTATGGCAAAAGAGAATTTTCCGTTTTCAAATTTTACTTCCGAAATCGGACGAACACTACCACTTTCACCCACGAAATATCCCACCAGGGTTTTAATACCTGATAACTTTACTTCCAGCCATGAAGGCACCTGTTCTCCGCCTTTGTCTACGGTAATATCCCATCTTCCAATCAAATCTTTTGCATCCGATGCCAGAGCGGCGATGGACAGCAATACTGCAGTTGATAAAACAAATAATTTTTTAATCATGTACTTTCCCTTTTTAAGAATTGAATGACTACAAATATAATTTTTTTAATCGCTGTGTAGTCAACATTAGTATCTTTAATTATAGAATACGCACACAATGAAGGAAAAAATTTATCAGTTCGCTTACACCATTGTTGAAGATAGAGGTGAATTAAGTGTGGAGGATGCAGCATTACTGCAGCAGGCTGAGGAATTTATCGGAACGGCTTATGCGCCGTACTCTCGATTTCATGTAGCCAGTGCTGCTAGGCTGGCTAACGGACAAATTGTAAAGGGAACAAATCAAGAAAACGCATCCTTTCCTGTGGGGATTTGCGCCGAAAGAACATTACTGTCTACCGTAGGGAGTTTATATCCCAATGCAATAATTCATACGATGGCCATTACCTATAAACCTGCAGATGGCGTAAGCAATACACCTATATCACCGTGCGGATTATGCCGTCAGTCATTATTGGAATATGAAAACAGGGTAAAACATCCCATACGCTTACTACTGGCCGGTATAGAAGGTCCTGTATATATTATTGAAAGCGCAAAAAACTTACTACCCTTTGCTTTTAGTAATGAGGATTTGAAATAATGTGGGGACCGATAGTGATTAATACTCCTTTTCAATTTCTACCCCCACCCTGCCCTGAAAATTAGCCAGTGGCATATGCAGCTTGTATAGACTCATCTTCAGCTTGGCTACTTGCGGAAATTGATTTTTAATTTTCTCGGCTAGTTCAGTTAAAAATGTTTCCAACAGCGCACAAGGATGTGTCATTTCAATTTTGACAAGTTCATATATAGCCGCATAATTAATGGTCTGATCTATATCCCTAATAACCGGGTGTGTTGAGAAGAATGAGACCGAAATATTCAATTCGAACTCATTCCCCAACTTTCTTTCTTCTTCATATAACCCGTGATAGGCGAAGAACTTCAGCTTTTCCAGATGTAAGGTTATAAGCATTACTGAAGTTATAATCCTTTTTCACCCAAGTATCTTTCTGCGTCCAATGCAGCCATACAACCGCTACCCGCTGCAGTAATGGCCTGACGATAAATTTTGTCCTGCACATCACCTGCGGCAAATACGCCTTCCACATTGGTTTTGGTAGTACCGGGAATTGTTTTGATATAACCGGTTTCGTCCATTTCCAGATAATCCTTAAAGATCTCAGAATTGGGCTGATGTCCAATTGCAACGAAAAATGCGCTTACCGGAATTTCGGTTATCTCACCGCTTTTGTTATTTCTTACACGCACACCTGTTACTTTATCCTCACCCAATACATCTTCGGTTTCGGTGTTAAAGTAAATCTTAATATTGGGTGTATTACGTACCCGTTCTTGCATCACTTTACTGGCGCGCATTTCATCGCGGCGCACAAGCATATGCACCGTGCTACAAATCTTCGATAAGTATAATGCTTCTTCAGCGGCCGTATCGCCGGCTCCTACAATGGCGACTTCTTTACCTCTGAAGAAAAAACCGTCGCATACCGCGCAAGCACTTACGCCAAATCCGTTGAGGCGCTGTTCGCCAGGTAATCCCAGCCATTTAGCTGAAGCGCCGGTACAAATAATTACAGCATCCGCTTCAATCAACTTTTCATCATCAATCCATACTTTATGCGGATGACCTGAAAAGTCCACTTTGGTAGCGATACCATAGCGAATGTCCGCTCCCATCCGCTTGGCCTGCTTTTCAAAATCAATCATCATTTCAGGCCCCTGAACTCCCTCAGGATATCCGGGATAATTCTCAACTTCAGTAGTAATGGTTAATTGTCCTCCCGGCTGTAATCCCTGATACAAAACAGGTTTCAGATTAGCACGCGCAGCATAAATCGCGGCCGTGTAACCTGCAGGCCCGGAACCTATAATCAGACAATGCACTTTTTCGATATTCTCATCAGCCATATAAAAAATATATTTAACTATTTACAAAAATAGAGGGAAAAGGTTTAGTATCCGATCCAAGGGGTTAAAACCAGTATCAAGTTGCCCTCGCAACCTTTTACCTCTGTTTAAATATAAATTAAAATATAACCCGCTAACAAACTGTTCCTTCAAGTAGCTTATTGTTCTCTGAAAGGCATACCCAAGTTGTACATGGTAAATGCCCAGATATCTGCAGCTTCTTCAATCATCTTGCTGGTAGGCTTTCCGGCTCCATGCCCGGCATTCGTTTCGATACGAATAAGCACCGGATTAGCACCTTGATGATATTCTTGCAATCGAGCCGCAAATTTAAAAGAATGAGCGGGTACTACGCGGTCATCATGATCGGCCGTAGTAATTAATGTAGCAGGATAAGCTACTCCTTTTTTCAAATTATGATAAGGAGAGTATTTATATAAATATGGAAAATGCTTAGCTGAGTCGGCACTACCATATTCCACTACCCAACCCCAGCCTACAGTAAATTTATGAAAGCGCAGCATATCCAGTACACCAACCTGAGGAATAGCTACTTGGAACAGCTCCGGGCGCTGGGTCATCACAGCACCTACTAATAACCCACCATTGCTACCCCCGCGTATGGCTATCTTCTGGCTATTAGTGTATTTATTTTCTATCAGATACTCTGCTGCAGCAATAAAATCATCAAATACATTTTGCTTATTGAGCAACATACCTGCCTTATGCCACTCCTCACCATATTCGCTACCACCACGAAGATTCACTACTACATATATACCTCCCTGCTCCACAAAAAATGTATTACTAACACTGAAGCTGGGAGTCATAGGAATATTAAACCCGCCGTAACCGTAAAGCAATACGGGATTGGAACCGTCTTTCTTAATTCCTTTTTTGTAAGTTAGAAACATAGGTACTTTAGTACCATCCTTACTGGTAAAAAACACCTGCTCTGTTATAATATCGGAGGTATTGATTTTAATTTCTGTGGTTTTATATAGCTCAGATTTTCCGGTGGCTATGTCATATTTATATATGGTAGGCGGCGTGGCAAAAGATGAAAAACTATAATAAAACTCCTTATCATCCTTTTCGGCGCCGAAGCCGCCGGCAGTACCAATACCCGGGAGCTCAATTTCGCGAATCAGCTTACCACTATAATCATATTGAAACACTTTACTAGAGGCATCTTTTAGATAGCGGGCAAACAAATTGCCACCTCCGGTACCTACACTTTCCAGTACTTCTTTTTGTTCGGGAATTACAGTTTTCCAGTTTTCGCGGGCAGGATTTTGGGGATCTACCAGTACCACCCGATAATTGGGAGCCTGATAATTGGTTTTTAGCAATAAATAATCACCATGACTATCCACCACATCCGACTCGGTATCAAAACCTTTTACCAATAATTTAAACTCCTTATCATTAGCATTTTTCAGATCGCGATACCAGATTTCACTACCACTGGTACCTTCGGAAATACTCAAAATGAGAAAACGCTGGTCCTCGGTAAGACCACAACCGAAATAACGCTTAGGATGCTCCTTATCTTCATAAACCAGTACATCCTCTGATTGTGGTGTACCTATTTTATGATAATATACCTTCTGATATTCATTGGCCTTGCTCAGTTTAGAGCTTTCATCGGGCCTGTCGTAAGCACTGTAATAAAAACCTTCATCTCCCTTCCAGGCAGCACCACTAAATTTGGTCCACTCTATTTTATCGCTCAGCAGTTTTTTGGTCTCCACATCCATTACAAAGATTTCTCTCCAGTCGCTTCCCGCTTTCGAAATGGCGTAAGCAGCCAGTTTACCTGATTTACTGAAAGATAGCCCGCTTAATGCAACAATGCCTTCTTTACTCAGCGTATTAGGATCCAGAAATACTTCGGGTTCGTCGTTCAGATCCCTAGTCCGGTACAAAACCGATTGATTTTGTAATCCATCGTTCTTGAAATAATAATACCAATCGCCTTTTTTAAACGGAGCACCGAATTTGGGATAGTTCCACAGCTGTTCTAGACGGCTTTTTATCTTATCCCGAAACGGAATCTGTGCCAGATAAGCGTTGGTTACCTTATTTTGTTCGATCACCCATTTTTTAGTTTCTTCCGCATTGTCATCCTCTAGCCATCGGTACGGATCCTCTACTTTAGTTCCAAAATAATCCTCTACCACAGCCTCCTTTCTTGTCACCGGATACTGAATTTGAGCACATACTTCCATAACTGTAAGAATCAATATAAAACTTAATATTTGTTTCATGGTGTTTAGGTTTAAAAATTGTCCAAACGTACAGAAAATATCGGCTTATGCTCCATTAAATATTTTGCATATTATCCCCATAAAAACAAAACATTTATAGTGTTTTATTCACACAAAGTAAAATTTAATATATTTGGAGCTTATTATTTTTAATAATTACCAAATTATGCAAGAAAGTATTTTAATTTTAGCTGCCGGCGGTCCGGCTCCGGGTATTAACACTGTTATCAGTTCTGTTTCGAAGATTTTTCTGAAAAGTGGATACAAGGTGATAGGCCTGCACGATGGCTACAAAAATCTTTTCACAGGTAAAGCATCCACCGTTGATATTGATTTTGAGTTGGCCGACACTATTCTGACTCGCGGAGGCTCCGTGCTGCGTATGAGTCGCTACAAACCCAAAGACGATGAATTCAAAACCGATTTCTTCGTTAACAACAATGTAAAACTGCTGGTTACCATTGGGGGTGATGATACCGCTTCTACGGCTAACAGAATTTCTAATTTCTTAACAAAGAATAATTTCCCTATACAAAATATCCACGTTCCCAAAACTATCGACAACGACCTTCCACTGCCTGATGGTCAACCCACTTTTGGTTATCAGAGTGCTACCGAAGAAGGTGTAAGAATCACCAAAACCGTGTATGAAGATGCAAAAACATCTGCTAACTGGTTTGTGATTTCTGCAATGGGACGTGAAGCAGGACACTTAGCTTTTAGCATTGGCGCATCCTGCCATCTGCCTATGATTGTAATGCCTGAAATGTTCAATAAGGCAGAACTAAACTTCGACAACATCATCAGGCTGATTATTTCTGCGATTCTGAAAAGAAAAATATTGGGCATTAACTATGGTGCCGCAATCGTAAGTGAAGGCATTTTCCACTTCATGAGTGATGATGTGATCAAATCAAGCGGCATCCAATTTACTTACGACGCACACGGACACCCCGAACTGGGTAACGTAAGTAAGGCTCATATCTATAATGTATTGTTACAAAATAAGCTGAAAGAGTTGGGTCTGGACATCAAATGCCGTCCGGTAGAGCTAGGTTATGAATTAAGATGCTTACCTCCAGCGGCATTTGACTTACAATACTGTACTCAACTAGGTACCGGGGTAAAGAAGCTGTTTGACCAAGGTCTTACAGGCTGTGTGGTTACCGTAAACAATAAAGGTGAAATTGCTCCGTTATTCCTGAAAGATGTAACTGGCGAAAACGGTAAGGTAAAAACCCGACTGGTAAATATTGAAGACCCCAAAACCAAGATGGTTCTGGAAGACAATCTTCAATATCTCACCAAAGATGATATCGAAGCTGCAAAACAATACGTGAAGAATCCTGAAGAATTCGTATTCTCAACAATTTTAGGTTGGGAATAATCCATCCTATTGCTTAAGAGCTGCAAGATGCAGCTCTTAAGCTTTTTAACACGAAAGAAGTGCTGAAAGACTCTATTAGAACTTATCTTTAATAAAGATATTCGGCAATTACAGCCCATTTTAAACATATAAACTAATCATGGCAAAAAAAACAGCAGCAAAGAAAACTACCTCGGGAAACGCAGATGATACTTTTTGTAGAACCAAGATTGTTGCAACCGTAGGACCGGCCTGCAACACTTACGAAAAACTGCGTGACCTGGTACGTGCAGGCGTGAATGTGTTCCGTTTGAATTTTTCTCATGGCACACATGAGGAAAAGAAACAGATTATTGAGTACATCAGAGAAATCAACAGAAAAGAGAAAACGCACGTAGCTATTTTAGGAGACTTACAAGGTCCTAAACTAAGAGTAGGTGAGATCGAAGGTGGCGGCATGTCTGTAAAGCCCGGCGACAAATTCTTATTTACCAATCAAAAAATCATCGGCAATAACAAAAAGCTCTACATCCACTACCCTAACTTCCATAAGGATGTAAAAGTTGGAAACAAAATAATGATCGACGATGGCAAACTGGAAGTAATCGTCACCAAAATTCTGCCGAATAATGATGTGGAGGTAGAAGTAGTACTGGGAGGCTATATTTCCTCCAAAAAGGGTGTCAACCTGCCGGATACACAGATATCATTACCCGCGCTTACGAAGAAAGACTTGGAGGATCTGAAATTCATTATGAAAGAACAACTTTGCTGGGTTGCGCTTTCATTTGTTCGTCGAGTAGACGACATCAAAAAACTGAGAAAGATCCTCAATAAAAATAATTGCAAAACCAAGATCATTGCAAAAATCGAAATGCCGGAGGCAATTCCTAACATCCGCGACATCATCAATGCTTCCGATGGTGTGATGATTGCCCGTGGGGATCTTGGGGTGGAACTTCCTGTAGAAAAAGTTCCGCTGATTCAAAAAACAATTATTAAAAAATGTATCCATCGTGCTAAGCCAGTAATTGTGGCTACTCAAATGATGGAAAGCATGATCGACCGTACCAAACCGAACCGTAGTGAGATTACTGATGTTGCCAATGCCGTACTGGAAGGCGCAGATGCGGTGATGCTGAGCGGCGAAACCGCCACCGGTAAACATCCTACACTGGTAGTAGAAACCATGCGCAAAATCATACTGGAAATTGAGCGCACTGAGTACAATTACGACTTAGATGAAGTACTACAACCACAACCCCATTCTCCTACTCTTACCAGTGACGCCATTTGTTACAATGCATGTAATCTAGCCAAAGATGTATCGGCTAATGCATTGATAGGTATGACACAGAGCGGCTACACTGGCTTTATGCTGAGCAGCTACCGCCCCAAAGTACCTTTATATGTATTTACCAAACATGAGGGTCTGATTAATCAGATGAGTTTAGGATGGGGTATACGTGCCTTCTTATATGACGATGAAAACAGAGATCTGGATACCATTTTCTCTGATCAAATCGCGATACTTAAGAAAAAAGGTTACCTAAAAAACGGTGATATAGCAGTAAGTACAGGAAGTACCCCGGTGCGTTTGAAATTACCGACCAATACCATTAAAATCACCCGAATAGAATAAGGAATCATTATTAATAATAAAAACCGTCTCTAATTTAGAGGCGGTTTTTATTTACATATAAACTCAATAGAATTGCTATATTATGAAATACATTCACACGTAATGTATGTTCATTTAGATCCTGCAATTGGTAACTTCCATAAAAATTACACACAGCTTATTGTAAGGTTTTTGCATATACGGCCTCTAGTAATACTATATCCTCCAGCTTTCCCCCCTCTCTAGATTTTTGTAAATATGATATAGTATTTCCAACAGCGAGATGTACTTATTCTAATGCAAAAGCTGAGTTTAAACTCTCTCTAGGATACATAGATCAATTCGTAAGATCTATAGTAAAAAGACAACTGTCACACGGAGTAAACTTTAAAATTTGTACAGTGCTCCCACAAACTGATACTTTACTTAGTAAGGTTAGTATCTGTTGATGAAGTTCAGGGAAAACTTAAGTACGCGAAATAACTATTAATGGTGTTTCTATTCAATAATAGAGTCGTAAAGATTTTGAACCATCCATCCGTAGGGATTGAATGATCCGGGATGAAATTGTAAGTCATCTGTCCAATACCCCTTACATGGCTCATATCCGCGTGGAGTAAATCCGTAGCTTATTTCAACAACATACGGATTCCCGTTTTCATCAAATACGAAATCAAAGGCAATGCATTGCGATTGAATTTTCTTATTTAACTCAAAAGCTAATTTGATATACGCTAACGGAATTTGACTTATATCGTAAATAATATTACCACTACCGGATGCGCGAAAGTCGTTGCGCAACACCATTCGCTTAATAGCAAAGGCTTTATTCCCAATGACAATAATACGGATATCGTGATCATTATTCGGGATAAAGTCTTGTAGGTAGATATAATTTTTCTCACGTGGTGCCCTCTTAGCATATTCCGAAGGAATAAAAACTCTTCCAAACGCACGTATGACATCCGTTAAAGTTTTATTCCCAGCAAGATAACGTTTATACATATCCCTAAAGTAGGCTTTGCCGTCAAACTGACTAAACCCTTTACCAAAAGCTTGATGGATAAGACGAACGCATTCGCTTTTGCTTTTAACCAACCGAACGTTGGCCGAACCTGCACCGCCCTTAAGTTTAAAAACTTTGGGGTAGCTTGTTGTATTTGCCCATTCAAGAGCTTCGTTTTTGTCATAGAAAACGTAGCTAGGCACAATAGGGGCCTCGATCGCTTCCAGCAAGTACTTTTGCGCTACTTTATCATCAAAATGCCACCCCGTATTAAAATCCGGAAATACTTTTATCCCTGCATGCTGAAGAGCAGATAGAATTCTCTTTGCAGCGATAACATCTTTGTAACTATTGTGATGATGATGCCACATTAATGCTTTGCATCCTTCCAATTGTTTTACAATATTATTGTCGAAACAGTTGACCAGCTTATAAGGAATATTATTTGCTTCACAATATGCAATCCATCTTGGCGCAAAATCTCCGGAATTATGAATAGCGATCATTGGTATTTGTTGTTATTAAAAAGATTGAATTTATCAAATTTATACTATAAATAATAGACACAAATATACACACAGGCAAGAGTAATCCTAATTCAATACCCATTAAACTTTCTTGCCCAAAGATCATCCCATATTGCATATACACTGAATATATTATATAGTTTTAATTTTGAGCATCTGGGCATTTTTTAAACATTTGTATACGGTATTTAAGACACACTCATCTAAAGTATAAACCTATTTACTGCCTTATCTTAATTAGCTTGATAAAAAGCTATTAAACGAGTTAGGGAAGTGGATTGTATATTTTTACATAGCACTTTGATCCCATTAAGTGCCTCTAGGATGATGGACGAACAGTATGAATGGTTAGGTCAGTATCCCCATTGCTTCATACTTTCTTAAATTTTTCTTTGAAGATAGTTCGGGGCTACTTTAAATTTAAGCTTACAAGATTTTCAACATCTCTTCAATAGCATCAGCCTCCAAAATGTTCGACCCAGTACATAATTACTTACACTAGTTCCCCCAAGCCTGCATTTCCTCTGATAATGCATATATAGCATTTGAATAAAGTTTCGACGAGGCATATGGATTTCGTGCGACCAGATACTGATTATCTGCATATAGTCATTTGACAAAAATTTTTGCTACAAAAGCATCGAACTTTGTTTGTCTTAAAGTCAAGGCTAACTCATGTTAGTATTTATCTTACCCTCCTTGTGAATGCAGTGTTAACAATATGCTTCTGTCAGTCTAATCATCCGATAACAACATGATCACACCTTCATCTAATGATAGTTTAGCAATATTTGAAATAACTACTTTCCTCAATTTATTTTCGAGCACATTAGTGAGTTCAGACGGTTCAGATCTGATGCTTTGATGTCAATTGTGGTTGCTGTGAAAGAGTTTTTTATTTGCTTATCTTAAGATTGTAAGGAGCCTATACATCCTGAACTGCATCCAGGTAATGACACCCTATTTGAACTGAAAGCCTTGAATAAAGTATAGTATAACAAATCGACTACTGGGAGCTATAAAATAAATTATTACCAATGTTGTACCAAATGTTACGAATTCCTACACGTCCGTATATAAATGAATATCGGTATCAGTGTTTAGAAAAATGGCATAACTTGCCTTAAAATCATTGAGTTTTTTTCAACCATTCAGTATTACCACAGTTTCCCATGCAATTCGAAAGGCTTTGGGGTTAAGTTATTGGGGGGGTAAATAAATACTGCTCTAGCTACTTGGTCTTTATGAGTGAGCGCTCATACCTCTGGCACTATATTGTCAGGGATGATACGAGGTTCTATCTTGCAAATACGTGAAAGCTCTTGTTTAGTAATTAAATCCCCTCGCTCATATATAAAATAAGAGACTTAGACATTAGGTCTTTACGCTTAAATTTTTATAGAAAATTTCAAACTTCTGTTCAATCTCAAAACAGTTAAATTGCATAAAACTTAATTATCGGAATAGGTAAGAAAGCTAGGTCATCAAGACTAAAGCCAAAGAAGTTAGCGGCTTTATTCTCTAGCATTGATACAGTGCATTTGTTCCATTAGTTTTGCTATTACTAGAGTACCTCATTGCCAAGTTGCTATCTACAACACTATTCCAAAACTATATCCGAAGTTAAGTTGACGAAAAAGACACGAAAAAATAATGCAATGTCTTTGCGATACAAATGACCATTGAGGCATTAATCCCGAGAGCAGTAAATAATTCAGCGAATAGTCAAATGTCCTGAATTAAAGTTCTCCTCCAATAAACCGCAACTATTCTCGCAATTCTATTGCATAAGCATTTTTCCCACTCATAAGCGACACTCATTTTTGAGTATGGGCAATGTTATATTCTACTCTAATGCCACTCAATTTATTAAAATGCAATCAAATCTCAAAAATCATGGCGCCATATGGATTAAATTGGCAAGCACAACGTAGGATTATATTTTCAATTCTAAAATGAGATCCAAATGTCATGAAGGTAAACTTTATTTTCCTAGATTCAACGTCAGCTTAGATGCCTCCAATTTTGCTCTTCACTTCATGTAACCGAATGAATGCGTAAGATTTGCATTGAGAACGTTGTTGTCAACTGTTGTTTTAATGTCCCTCATCATTATGTGGTATGTATTAATTTACCAACCTTAGTCTTCAATCTAACTAAGCAAATAGGGAATTAGACTAATTCTTACGTGCCCCCCTGTCGCACCTTTGTTCTATAAAAATTAAAACACATGAAAAGACAACTTGGAACAAACGGCCCCCTCGTATCCGCAGTAGGATTAGGCTGCATGGGCATGTCCGGCGTTTATGGACAAAGCAATGAGGCAGATGCCATTGCCACAATAAAAAGAGCTCTAGAACTGGGACATAATTTTCTAGATACGGCTGATTTCTATCATGCTGGCCACAACGAAATGCTTATAGGACAAGCTATTTCGGGGATAAGAAAGCAAGCATTCCTTTCTGTAAAAACAGGTATGATGATGTCTCCCTCAGGGTATAGCCGAGTAAATGGTCGCCCGGACTATATCCACAATGCAGTAATGAATAGTTTACAACGGCTTAAGACTGATTACATTGATTTATATACGCTAGCGAGAGTGGATCCTACTGTCCCCATTGAAGAATCTGTAGGTGCCATGGCCGATCTTGTCGCTAAGGGTATTGTCCGTCACCTTGGGCTTTCAGAGGTATCAGCAACAACCATTCGCAAAGCGGCTCGCATACACCCGATAACTGCAGTGCAAACAGAGTATTCTCTCTGGACACGCGATATTGAAGCTGAAACTTTGCCTACTATAAGAGAGCTAGGAATAGGCCTTGTAGCATACTCTCCGCTCAGTCGAGGTTTTTTAAGCGGCACCATAAAAAAACCTGAAGACATCGAAGATCATCGCAGATTTATGCCCCGCTTTCAAGGAGAAAACTTTTATAAAAACCTAGAATTGGTAGATAGAATAAAAATATTAGCTAACAAAAAAGGCTGTACGCCTTCCCAATTAGCTATTGCGTGGGTTCTTGCCCAAGGAAATGACATCATCACAATTCCAGGCACCAAGCGCATTAAATATCTGGAAGAAAATATTGCAGCAGCAAATATTCAGCTCACCTGGGAAGAATTGCAAAGTATAAATGCCATAATACCACCCAATATGGTAGCGGGCGAGCGCTATCCGGAGAAGTTTATGAGTATGTTAAATAAATAATTATTAGCTTACAGTAAATCCGCTCATGGCTAATATGAAGAAGAAACCAAATAGTCCACACCGCTTCTCTTCCCTTACCGAATTACATCGAACTGTGGGACTTCCCAAGCCCGTGCATCCATTGATAAGCTTGGTTGAGAACAACGGTGCCGCAGTACCGCTACATCAAATGCCAGAAACCTTTGTTCTCGATTTTTATAAAATATCCTATAAAATGAAACTAAGTGGTAAGATAAAATATGGGCAGGGCTATTACGACTTTGATGAAGGGGGCATGTTGTTTAAAGCCCCCAATCAAATTAGTTCAAAGGGAGACGACAATCATGATCATACCGGTTTTACTTTATTATTCCATCCAGATTTTTTAGCGGGCTATCCTTTGGCTACAAAAATTAAACAATATGGATTTTTTTCTTACTCCGTAAATGAAGCCCTACATCTTTCCGATAAAGAAAAGAGTACGATTATTCCTCTTTTTATCAATATTAAGGAGGAATTAAAAAGCTCTATTGATGATTTTAGCCAAGATATTATTGTTTCTCAAATTGAAACAATGCTGAACTACAGCAACCGATTTTACAAGCGTCAGTTCATTACAAGAAAGCGAATTAATAGTACGCTACTAGAAAAACTAGAAGGCTTGTTGGATGAATATTTTCATAGCGGAAAACCACTATTACATGGCATACCCACCGTGCAATACCTTGCGGATCATCTTCATATTTCTCCCAGCTATTTGAGTGACATGCTGCGTACACATACCGGGCAAAATGCACAACAACATATTCACAACGTACTGATTGAAAAAGCAAAAATATTAATCTCAAGCAGTCACTTGACTATTAGTGAAATAGCATACGAACTAGGGTTCGAGCATCCCTCCTCGTTTAATAAGTTATTCAAAGCAAAGACCCAATTATCACCACTAGCATATAGGCAGTCATTCAATTAAGATTTATAAGCTCTGAAACTTTATTAAATCTTAGCCTTATAAAAATAGAAAACTTCAATACAGTTACGCTAGTTGCTGTAAAAGCAATGTATATTCAAATATTTTACTGAAGTATAATAATGAAGAAATATATTCATGTATGTATCCTAAATACAAAATAGCAACTATAATAATCCACCACTGAATCTAAAATGATTATATAAAATATTTATAGACATCCATCCAAAATAAAAGCCTACCCCAGTGTATTTCAAAATGAAATTTCCAATATTATGTATTATGATAAAATGAGAATACTATTGTATCCTCTAAGGTTACGAAGCTTTTCAAAGTAGAATGTTATCACAATAATCATTCAAGCTTGAAAAGTATTGCTTAATAAACAATTGAATTTATTTATATAGAAACTACTTTATAGCTTGCATGTGTTGAAACCACTTCACTAAAGAATTACATCTCTCCTATATCTCATCTTAACCGTCTTGTACGCTCTTTCATAAGTACAATAGCCTCTTCTCTACTCTCAAACATACCATTAATGTTTACTAGGTTATCGGCCAGCTTATTATATTGTTTTGTCATCAGATAATAAAATACATGTAGATAATGAATTCCGTCGAAGACGATAGCTTTTTTGCTGGCAAACTCATCCCTCCGCCTCCAAAATTCTCCGGGCATTTCAGTATAATGCATACCAGGGCGTAAATGATGAATGATATGATAGCCATCGTTCCAGCATGCGTGATTATACACAGTGTTTATACAATTTATAGAGTTAGTGTATATATCTTCAGGATCGGAATGCTCAATAAATGAATGTTGTGTCCAGTTACCCAGCATCATTACAAAACGGGCAAACATCAGAGGAAGCACAAATACTATTAGAGTAGCTTTTAAAAAGAAAAAGCACATTACAATACAAAAGACAATGTACGTCCACTCACCCACAGAAAATCTTGTATAAAGCTTTTTTCTCTTACGCCGGTACAGATATAGAAAAGTTTCCTTAAACCCTAATAGCAAAAAATTAAAAAAGTAAGCCAGAAAACTTTTAAAGCTATCTCGCTGATAATGCATTGTGCTGCTTGTATCTTCTTCATTATTATTCTCTACGTGATGCATTCCCAAATGATGACTGTAGTAGCCTTCTGGAGCATGACCAAATAATGGTCCCACAAACCATGTGATATAAAAATGAAAGGTATTCTGATAGGCAGGTTTGAAAATTTTACGGTGACAAAGGCAATGAAACATTAGCCCGTAACGACCTTTAAAATAAAACTGAGATAAATAGAAATATCCCACTGCCACCATCCACCATATCCAACCTGTAAGCAAAGGTGTAAACAACAAAATGGCTATAGGCACTACTGTAAGATGAATCTTAGTAAGCAAATAAATAAAAGGCAAATCGCGCTCTTCCTTAAGATAGCGCATCCAGAAACGATCATACCAATTTAATGTTTTAGGAACATAGATGGGATCTGTTAAAGAGTGTAAAGATTTCATGCAAAAATTTTTGAACGCTGAGAAGAGGGGCTCCTCCTCATGAAGGTATGCTTATTTATTCAATATCTGCAGATAGCGATTGTTAAAGAAACGATATAATGAAAATATATCAGTGCTGAGTGAGCAAATACCCCTATCTTCGCCATAAGTTAATTTGAGTGATTGCTCAGTTGTAAGCTTCTCTTTTTCCTATCTGATCAGTTTTACAAGTTTGCCGTTCTCAAATCGTTTTTAATTTTTTAAATATTTTACAATGAACATTTTTGTGTCCAATCTGGGCTACAGTCTTACAACAGAAGACCTTACCGAACTATTTTCAAGCTACGGCCGTGTAGCATCTGCACGTGTTATTACAGACAAATTTACCAATCAAAGCAGAGGTTTTGGTTTTGTGGAAATGGCTGACGAAGATGCGCTCAAAGCCATTAAAGATCTTAACGGCACCGTGCTGGAAGGACGCTCCATAAAAGTTATGGAAGCTAAACCCAGAGAAGAAAAGCGCAGTTATGTAAGCAGCCGCTGGTAATACCGGCCTTTACCGGTTCCAGTAAATACTCATCTAAAATCATCACATGGAGATAAATTCAATAGAAAAATTCCTCAATGCAAATACGAAGGCTAGTACCGTCGTAAATATACATTTTAAGAACAGAGCTACTGTAACCGGTATTTTTATTTCGCATAATGACTACAGCGAGCTAAAAGCAAAAAACTTTTGGCGTTTAGTAGTTGCAAAAAATATCGACAAATGGAAGAAAGATAAAAACATCGAATGGTCACGTTTGTTTCACGGGTCCGTTTTTACGAAGCTGAGTGTAGCAAAGTAGTATATCAAATTCGATGATAATTCCATATTTTCTAATCTTAATTTATAAAAATGGCCGGCTGGAACAAAAGAGAACGTGAACAGAAAAAACGAAATGCAAAACAACAAAAAGAGGAAAAAAGACAGGAACGCAAAGAAAATTCTAAAAAAGGCAAAGGCCTTGATGAAATGCTCGCCTATGTAGACGAAAACGGTAATCTTACCGATACTCCACCCGACAAACGCCCTCCCGCCGATATCGATTCTATTCCGCCCACTGTGGCCAACAGCAATGCTCTACAACCTACTGATACTGTCAGAAAAGGGGTTGTGTCTTATTTTGATCCTGCCAAGGGGTACGGCTTTATCAGGGACCTAAAAACCCAGGAAAGCTTTTTTGCACATATCAATGCCTCCTCTATTGAGTTAAAAGTAGGCCTAAATGTAAGTTTTGAGGTTCAAAAAGGTCCTAGAGGATTTTTTGCTGCAAATATTACGGCCTCAGCTTAGTTCTCACCCCCACACACCCCTTACTCAACTGCTTCTTAGAGAAGCTATAACTACTTTTTAGGTAGTTAAAATAATATCCCTGTTTTTCAAAACAATTGCTGCGGTTCTTTGTTAAAGTACCGAACACAGGCTATTTGCCTTAATTTTGCAAAAATTTTGATAGCATGAAGAAAATCCACATTATTTTACTGGTGCTGACTGCCGTTGCTATTGCTGTATTAGCAAGTTTTTTACAAACTACCACTACTTACGACTCTGTGGCAACTGCAAAAGCCAAACCAGGAAAATATGTGCATCTGATGGCTAAATGGGATAAATCCGAGCCATTGGAGTACGATGCTATCAAAAACCCTAATTACTTAGCCTTTACTGCTGTAGATAGCTTAGGAGAGAAAGTGCAGGTGATCTATCACAACCCCAAACCCGAAAACTTTGAACTGAGTGAAAGATTGGTATTAAAAGGGAAATACGAAGATGGGAAATTTATTTGCCAGAGCATTCAAACCAAATGCCCCAGCAAATACAAAGACGAAGACCCTTCAAAACATATACCGCAAGGACAGAGAACTACTTCTTACAACGTTCCTCCATCTAACAGTATAGTAACTACTAAACAACAGTAATATTATTTATGGAATACATTGGCGAGCACCTTTTGCCGGGGCAGGCAGGGCATTTTTTCATCTTAGTTTCATTGGTAGCTTCGCTGGTGGCAGCATTTGCGTATTTTAAAGCTGTTCATGCTGCACCGGAAGAAAAGTCAGGTTGGCTGAAACTGGGACGATGGGCTTTTTATACCGAAGCTGTAGCCATTCTGGCAATATTCGCCGCGTTATTTCATATCCTATATCATCATCTTTTCGAGTATAAATACGCCTGGCAACATACCAGCCTCTCGCTGGAGTTCAAATACATCATGAGCGCCTTCTGGGAGGGACAGGAAGGAAGTACGCTACTATGGGCGTTCTGGCACTGTGTATTGGGGCTAATTGTTATCAAACGCGAGAAACAATGGGAAGCTCCAGTTATGTCCATTCTCAGCTTTGCCCAGTTTTTTTTAGCCACCATGGTAGTGGGAATTTATGTTTTTGGAGTAAAAATCGGCTCCAATCCCTTTATCCTACTCAGAGATTCAGGCCTGCTGGACGAAGCTCCAGCCATGCACGTCGATTTTGATGTAACCAAGCCTATCCGTCCGGATTATCTGTCCATGATTACCGATGGGAACGACCTAAACCCGCTATTACAAAACTATTGGATGGTCATACACCCGCCCGTGCTATTTTTGGGATTTGCCTCTACTCTTATCCCCTTTGCCTTCGCCATGGCCGGCTTATGGACCCGCGATATCAAAGGATGGGTAAGTCGTGCAATCCCTTGGACCTTATTTTCTATTGCCTTTTTGGGCTTGGGAATTATGATGGGAGCCAAATGGGCTTACGAATCGCTCAACTTTGGAGGATATTGGGCATGGGATCCAGTTGAAAATGCCTCGCTGGTTCCTTGGATGATTATGGTATCGGGGCTGCACACCTTGCTTATTTATAAACACACTGGATACTCGCTCCGTTCGTCTTTTATATTTCTGGCGTTATCCTTTCTGTTTATTATTTATTCCACCTTCCTCACCAAAAGTGGCGTGTTAGGCGATTCTTCGGTACACGCTTTTGCCGACATAGGCATGAACGGACAGCTGTTCTTATTCCTCATCGTATTTGTGTGGATAACCGCCTTTTTCGCCGCAACAACCAATAAACAGCGGCTTATCATTACCGGAGTAACAGCAGCTTTATCGCTCGCAACCTATTTTCTTGCGGAATATATACCGGGCTTCCCCCTGTATGTAATTCTTTCAGGAATTATCACTTTCATAGTATTACTGAACAAACAGGTGCCCACTGTGGCAAAAGAAGAAAGTGTTTCTTCAAGGGAGTTCTGGATGTTTATTGGCTCCATTATATTTTTCTTGTCGGCCATTATTATCATTTTCCAGACTTCGTTACCTGTGTTTAATAAACTTTTCAACGCTAATGCTGCACCGGGAGAAAACGACGAATTTCACTACAATAAAATTCAGGTGCTGGTAGCATTTGTAATTGGTATTTTAACGGCTATTACTCAATACCTAAAGTACAAAAGTACCAGTGGAAAGTTCCTAATAAAGAAAATAGGTATTCCTACCCTTATCAGTGCCATCGTTGCCGGACTGATTCTGGCCTTTGGCAATATCAATTACGATAAGCATGGTATGGGATTCCTGATTAATATATGGCTGGCGCTGGTAGCTACCGTATATGCCACTATTGCCAATGCCGCCTACATCTGGGTAGGTTTTAAGGGCAATCTGAAAAACAGCGGTGGCGCCGTAGCGCATTTCGGATTTGCTCTAATGCTGGTAGGAATGATTATTTCATCTTCCAAAAAAGAAATTCTTTCTTGGAATACCAGCGGTATTGCCGTACCATTCGGCGAGGGCAGTAAGGAAAAAACCGGAGAAAATCTCACCCTCGTAAAAGGCATTCCCATGCAAATGGGTGATTACATGGTAACCTACGTAGGCGATTCGTCCCATCCCAAAAAACAACAGACCTTCTTCAAAATACATTTCAAATCCAAAAAACACAATGAGGAATTCACATTGTTGCCCAATGCTTTCGTAAATTACAAAGGCAATGAGGGCCTAATGGCGAATCCTTCCAGTAAACACTACTGGAACCACGACGTATTTACTTATGTATCATCATTTTACAAACCCAATGAGCTGGATGACACGGCTAGTTTTAGGCCACATCGGGTAACTGTTGGGGACACTGTTTTTTACAGTCGCGGGTACATGCTGATAGAAAAAGTAGCTGCCAAAGACAATTTACCCGTAGAAGGCTTTGCTAAAACCGATACGGGATATACTGCTACTGTAAAAGTTCAGGAGCTTAATGGTCCTTCGTATCAGGCCGACCTGCTATTGATTAAGGGGGGTGGTCAGGTACTGTTCCAGTCACAGGATACGATTATGGCGCAAAGTCTGGTATTGCAGCTCAATGATGCAGACCAGAACGGTATTACGGTAGGAGTAAAAGAGTCGAGCAGTGTACTGGAATATCTCACGCTGAAAGCCTATAAGTTCCCCTATATCAATCTGGTATGGGCAGGTGTAATCTTTCTCGTTATAGGCTGTGTGATGGCTATGGCACGACGTATCCGTTTGGGCTGATACCCATAAACATAAAGCTTTTCCACATATTTTATTTATATATTGAAAATTGACGTTTTGCACGTACTTTTGCGCCCTAAAAACCAAAGTTTTTAAAGAATGGCAGGCCAGTTAAAAGAAGTTCGCAATCGTATATCATCTGTACAAAGTATGCAGCAGATTACCAAAGCTATGAAAATGGTAAGCGCTGCCAAGTTTCGTCGTGCACAAGATGCTATTGTGCAAATGCGTCCTTATGCGCAGAAATTACAAAGTATGCTCAGCACCATCGTAAGCAGTAGCGATGGAGACACTGAAATGGCTTTGGCACAGGAAAGACCCATCGAAAAAGTATTACTGATTGTAATTACCAGTGATCGTGGTCTTGCGGGCGCCTTTAACTCTAATGTAGTGAAGCTGGCCAAATCGGTAATAAACGAAAAATATCAGGCACAGTTTGCGAAAGGTAATGTGACGATCTGGAACTTAGGTAAAAAAGGTTACGAAGCCTTAACAAAACAAGGCTATAATACAAACGATACTTATAAAGATATCTTCCTGAATCTGAGCTTTGAAAATGTGCAGAAGATATCACAGGCCGCAATGGATGCTTATAAACAAAAACAGTTCGACGTCATTGAAATTGTTTACAGCCAGTTTAAGAACGCGGCCACCCAAATCTTTACTGTAGAAAGATTCTTGCCTATTCCCAAAGCTGAAAACACTCAGGGCGCAGTGAAAGCCGATTTCATCTTTGAACCGAACAAGGCAGAATTGATTACAGAACTGATGCCCAAAATCTTGAATACGCAATTATTTAAAGCGGTATTAGACTCTCACGCTTCTGAACACGGAGCACGTATGACATCAATGGATAAAGCAAGCGAAAACGCTAACGAGATGCTGCGTTCATTAAAACTGTCGTACAACCGTGCAAGACAAGCAGCTATTACAACCGAGCTTACAGAAATCGTGAGCGGTGCCGCTGCATTGCAAGGATAATCATCAAAAGATTAGGTGTTATTGCTCAAATCATAAATCCACACCTGCACATGGAAATTGCCGAACTGATTCCGCATATTGAAGCCTTGATTTTTGCAAGCGATAAGCCCCTTGCGGCTTTGGAAATTACCGACTTGCTCAACAATGCTTTTGGCTTCATGGAAGACAAAATCACACTAGATCAAGTGGAGTCGGCAATTGAAGGAATAAAGGAGAAATACGACTCCGATTTTTACCCGTTTCATGTAGTACAAAGCGGTGGTGGCTGGCAGTTCCTCACGAAAAAGGAGTATCACAAAACCATTGCACAGCTGAATGGTGATAAATTCATGAAACGTTTGTCAGGTGCGGCTTTGGAAACATTGGCAATTATTGCCTATAAACAGCCCGTAACCAAAGGGGAAATTGAGGCCATTCGTGGCGTAAGTGCGGATTATGCTATTCAGAAATTGCTGGAGAAAGAACTTATTGTCATAAGCGGTCGCAATGAAAACCTGCCGGGACATCCGCTGGTGTATTCTACCTCAAAATCCTTCATGGATTATTTCGGTATCAACTCGCCTGAAGAACTGCCCAAAATAAAAGAAGTGCTAGCCGATCAGATTGTAGAACCTACTGTAGTAAACGGTCAGCAAACTACCGAAGGAGAAAGCGATATACCATCTGAAGATGGAGCTCCGCTGGTAGTTTCCGAAAACGGAGAACTGATTGAAGCCACTACGCAGGATGGTAACGAGCATGATGCAAGAAATACATCGGCAGAAGAAAGCCAAGAGCACACCGCATCTACCGAAGCCATCGCAGCCGAAAGTCCTTCACCCCAAGCAGCTGATGATGATTTAAACGAGGTAGAAGAGGCCGATAACGAAGCGCATCGTGAAGGAAACAATGATGATGATGCCGATAACTCAGAAGAGAATATTGATGAAGATGAGGAAGAGGACGATGTAGAAGATGATGCTTCAAGATAAAAATCCTTTATAGTGTTCTTCTTATATAATTAATTGTTCAGGCAGTATCTTTTACTGCTTTTTTTATATCTAAAATCATGGCTACAGAATTAAGTACAGCATTATTACAACAAATAGCAAACGAATACGGTACGCCAGTATATGTATACGATGCGGATAAGATAAAAGAACAGTATAAAAGACTTATAACAGCTTTTAATACTGACAAAGTCCGTTTTTTTTATGCATGTAAGGCCCTCACCAATATCAACATATTAAAAGTATTAAAGAATGAGGGTTGTAACATCGACTGCAGTTCTATCAATGAAGTAAAATTGGCTTTATACGCAGGCTTCGAGCCTAAAAATATATTATATACGAGCAACGGCATTGGCTTTGAGGAAATAGAAGAAGCTCAATCGTTGGGTGTCATTATCAATATCGACAGCTTATCGAATTTGGAAAAATTCGGTAAAAAATTCGGTAACAGCTATCCCGTGGGGGTACGATTAAGACCTAACATTCTGGCCGGAGGACATCTCAAAATTTCTACTGGTCATGATAAAAGTAAATTCGGCATTCCGGTAGAGCAATTAGATTTATTAAAAGCCGTCGTACAACAATACGATATTCAACTTACTAATCTGCATATTCATACAGGCAGCGATATCAAAGATGCGGATATATTCCTGAAAGGCATAGCAGTACTGTTTGACATTATTCCTCATTTTCCGCATTTGAAATCGGTAGATTTAGGCGGTGGCTTTAAAGTAGCTTACAAAGAAGATGACCCATATCTGAATATTGAAGAACTAGCAGTAAAGGTATTGCAGGCTTTTGAAGCTCATGAGCGCACTCGTCATCTGCAGATATGGTTTGAGCCCGGCAAATTTCTAGTAAGTGAATGCGGCTACTTTATCACCAAAGTAAATGTACTGAAAGAAACAGCTACTACTACTTTTGCTGGCGTTAATAGCGGTTTTAATCATTTAATACGACCGATGTTCTATGACGCCTATCATCGCATAGAAAACATTACCAATCCGCAGGGTGCTATAAAAGAATATACCGTTACGGGGAATATTTGCGAAACTGATACTTTCGCATGGTCGCGTCCTCTACCCGAAGTGCGAGAAGGCGATTTGCTGGTATTTCGTAATGCAGGCGCTTATGGATTTGAAATGTCTTCCAATTATAACTCACGTTTCAAACCTGCCGAAGTATTGGTGGAAAGCGGAAAGCCCCGTTTGATTCGAAAAAGAGATGTATTCGAAGATCTTTTGAGGAATCAAATCATCGATACCGAATAATGTTTACTACATACAATAAACTTCATGTTTTATCGTTTTGTAGGTGACCTTCAACCTAGGGTTACTATCATAAAGAAAATTGTAATCTGCCGTTTTTGTAAGAATATTTTTATAGATTTATAGCCTGAATAAAACTTTAGAATATGACTACGATAAAAGGTCCGGGTATCTTCTTAGCCCAGTTTCTGGGAGAAAATCCTCCCTTCAATAACCTGGAATCGATTTGTCTGTGGGCGGCCGAAAAAGGATTCATCGCAGTACAAATTCCAACTAACGATCCCAAAATATTTGACTTAAAGCTTGCCGCAGAAAGCACTACCTATGCCGATGAAATCAAAGGCATTGTTGCTGCCTGTGGACTGGAAATTTCGGAATTATCCACGCACTTGCAAGGCCAGCTGGTAGCCGTACATCCGGCATATGACGATCTTTTTGACGCATTCGCTCCAGCTGAATTAAGAGGTAATCCCAAAGCCAGAACCGAATGGGCCATTCAGCAATTAAAATACGCAGCTAAAGCTTCTCAGAATCTGGGATTAAATGCTCATGCCACATTTAGCGGTTCATTATTATGGCACACATTCCATCCATGGCCTCAAAGACCGGTCGGATTAGTAGAAGAAGGCTTTAAAGAATTAGCCAGAAGATGGTTGCCAATCCTCAACTACTTTGACGAATGTGGCGTGGACGTGTGTTACGAAATACATCCGGGCGAAGACCTCTTCGATGGACAGACCTACGAGATGTTTTTGGAAAAGGTGAACAATCATCCAAGAGCGTGCTTGTTATACGATCCTTCCCACTTCGTATTACAGTGCCTGGATTATATTCAATACATCGATTTCTATCACGAACGTATCAAAGCGTTCCATGTAAAAGATGCAGAATTTAATCCAACAGGAAAACAAGGAACTTTTGGTGGATATCAGAGCTGGCTCAATAGAGCGGGACGTTATCGTAGCCCGGGCGATGGTCAGGTAGACTTCAAAACGATATTCTCCAAACTCACCCAATACGATTACAAAGGTTGGGCTGTAATGGAATGGGAATGCTGCCTGAAACATCCAGAAGATGGTGCCCGTGAAGGTGCAGCATTTATCAAAGACCAGATCATACGTGTTACTGACAAAGCTTTTGATGACTTTGCAGCAACTACCAACGATGCCGATTTCAATAAGAAAATTATTGGCTTATTATAAAGCGTTTTATAATACTCAAGCATAAATATTTTAATATGAAGAAAATTTTAGTTTCGCTATCCGTGTTATTCTTTATTGCAGCGTGCGGAGGTGGTGATGGTGATAAAAAATCCGATACCCCTAGCTCCGGTGAAAGCACCGCATCTAATGATCTTTCGTCAAATCCCGTATATCAAAAGGGGCTGGAGCTCACAGGAAAATATCAATGTCCTACCTGTCATAAAATTGATGAAAAACTTACCGGTCCTGCTTATCGTGATGTAGCTAATAAATATGCAGGAGCTGACGATGCTACTATTACTAAATTAGCAAAAAAGGTGATAGAAGGAGGTTCTGGCGTATGGGGAGAAGTGCCCATGACACCTCATCCGAATGTATCTGAAGAAGAAGCGAAACAAATGGTAGAGTACATTCTACTGTTGAAAAAATAGATAAAAAAGCAAAACGCCCGCTCCAGGTGTTTTGCTTTTCTTATATAAGTTTACAAAATCGGTTTAGCAGATAATTTTAAAATATTTAATTTTAAAAAAATGAAAAAAATAAAAACCGGTGCCGCAATTGTATTATCTGCCATTGCAGTGTATTCTTGCGCGCCACGTACTAATACAGGAACACCTACTACTGCCGAACAACCGGCACCCGTAGCCCAGGCTCCAACCACTACTCCTGAGCCTAAAGAAGAAACACCGGCACCAAAGCCCGCTCCGGAAGTAGTGCATAACACATTAACTCCAGAAGAAAAAGCTGCCGGATGGCAATTGCTTTTCGACGGTGTATCAACCGACGGATGGCATGCCTACGGCTCCAAAACAATTGGCACAGCTTGGAAAGTAGCCAATGGTACTTTGTATCTGGACGCTACTAAAGATGGCACTCCCAAGACGGGAGGTGATATTGTCACTGATAAGGAATACAAAAACTTTGAGCTGAAGCTGGACTGGAAGATTGATAAAAACGGCAACAGCGGCATCTGCATCTATGTTCATGAAAACAAGGACCGCTTCAAATACATGTGGTATACAGGACCAGAAATTCAGATTGTAGACAACGAAGGGCATCCTGACGGAAGAGTATATAAGCATCAAGCCGGAGATTTATACGACCTGATTCCAGCCAAAACAAAGGCAGCAAATCCTCCTTTAGAGTGGAATCAATACCTCATCCGTTGTGTGAATGGCAAGCTGGATATTTATCTGAATGATCAACATGTTGTAAGTACAACATTATGGGATGAGAACTGGCGCAATCTAGTGGCAAACAGCAAATTTAAAGGCATTCCTGAATTTGGCACTTATAAAGTAGGCCGCATTGGTTTGCAGGATCACGGGAACAATGTTTGGTTCCGCAACATTAAGATTAGAGAACTTTAATAAGCTACAATTGCATAAAAAAAATCCATCCCCAAAAAGGATGGATTTTTTATTTATTCTGATGGTACTTGTAGTACTGTCTTAGTGCTCAATGGCTTGCCAAAATTAGGAGTACCGTCTTCATTCCAGGTAAACTTCTGTGCCCGTGGAGACCTATGACGTCCGCATCCTAACCCCGGTTCAGGATTGGCATGGTACAAAATCCAATCTTCCTTACCATCCGGAGATTTGAAAAACGAATTATGCCCTGCGCCATATACACCATTTTCGGGAGCGGCTTTAAATACAGGCTCTGGGTGTTTTTTCCAATTGGCTGGGTTGAGTAAATCAGCATCAGCATCTATAGATAACATGCCCAAAGTGTAGTAATCCGTCCAACATCCACTTGCCGAATACACGATAAAGATTTTATCCTTATGCCTTAAATACTGAGGCCCCTCATTAACATAAACCTGACCCACGTTCTCATTCTTTACATCGCCATGCTTTTCCCACTCATATTCCGGGCTGGATATTTTCACACGTTCACTTTCTATAGTCCATGGATTCTTCATTCGTGCTATATAAAGATTTTGTTGTCCATTTTCATCGCCTTCCCATCCGGACCAAACCATATATAAACTCCCCTTATGTTCGAATACATCCGCATCTATAGCCCATTTATTGGTAGCATCAGCTACTTTACCTTTAAATACCCATTCACCTTCCAAAGGATCTGCTGATGCATTCTCGATCACATACATACGATGGTTATAGTTATTACCATTGTCTGCAGCAAAATACATGTACCATTTACCATTTATAAAATGGATTTGCGGCGCCCAGATGCTATGCGAATACATAGTATTGGGTGGAGGCTCCCATACCACCGTTTTTTCAGCATTTGCTAAATCAGTTATATCCTTAGTTTTCCATAAAACTAAATTGTGCCCTGTGGTATGCGTATAGTAGTAATAACCATTTTTATAAAAACAATAAGGATCGGCCCCTCTAGGCAATAAAGGATTGGTGAATGTCCTTATATGTTTAGCAGTTCTTCCTGAATTGCATCCCAACGTCAGCATACCTGCTGCCAATAATACTAAAAGATATCTCATACGGCTTCTATCATTTTAAATACAGCTTTCTTACTCATCCGAAATACTTATTTCTTCAACAAGCGAAATGTAGAAAAATCAGCTTCAATTACATCAGGTCCTTTGGCCACCTTTTTAAAGCGAATATCAACAATGGCTGTTTTTCTGGGACCGATGGATGTATCACTATAATGAACGTGCAAAACGTAATACATCTTTCCATCCTTATCTATTAAAACATCACCATGTCCGGGACCATTTAAACCTATATCTTTCCTCGATATGATAGGATTACCTTCATATTTTTTCCATGGCCCCACAGGATTTGTAGCTGTTGCATATCCCACAGCATAATCAGGACTTCTGAAACCATTTCCTGAATACAGCAAATAATACACTCCTTTATGTTTTATTACAGTAGGTCCTTCCGTTACTTTCCACTTTTTATTTTCAACATCTTCCCACGTATTAGCTTCAGGATAGATACATTCTTTTAAAGTTTCGTGTTTCAGGGTGGACAAATCCTCTGTTAACTCTCCTACAAAAATGCGATTAGCATTTTCCAAGCGAACATGATACATATAAATCTTTCCTCCATCAATAAGTATAAAAGGATCAATCATTCGCTGAGAGCTATCTACTGGTCGGAGCACTTTTTGTGTAAACGGGCCCAACGGGCTATCTGCTTCTGCAATGGCAATATGTTCACTTGCGGTATAGGCCATATAAAACTTTCCTTTATACTGAAATATCTGAGGGGCCCAGAAGTTTTTCTCTCCATAACTTTCACCAGGTTTTAATACCATCCCCTTATCCTCCCAGTGCACTTTATCGGTAGATGTAAACACTTTAAATCCATGTGCCCCCGGTCCGGTACCATATAAATAATAGATACCATTATGATAGAAAATCGTAGGATCGGCCATAAGAGGGTTATCGTGTCTGGAGTTTTGAGCATGTAATTGTACAACTCCTAAAACACAAAATAGGGCAAGCAGTAACAATCGTTTCATGATGAATTTATATTTATATGAATGCAACTATTATTTTCCGGTTATCTCTTTTATAAAATCAACCTCCTCCTGCATATATGGTGTACCGTCTTTTCTGAATATATCATGAAACCATAGTGGAGGTTCTGATGTGTAGGTTTTAGTCCAGCTATCCCAGGGATAAATAGTTTGAGACTTGCCATCTACAAATCCCCAGTTCACCATAGCTACTTTATTGGCTTTAGCTACAGGTAGTGAAGATTGAAAAGTACTCTTATTTGGACGTGCCATATACTCGGTACAAAATAGAGGCTTATTGTAACGCTGTAATTGTTGGATCTTCTTAGCAAGGGTGATCGAATCATCGTAGCAATGGAAAGAAATAACATCAGACTCTTCCAATTGCAGTCGTTCGATGGGCTTAAGTGTACTGTCACTTTCCCAATTACCTGCCCATACCCCCGAAGTAAGCGGCTGGCTAGGATTCACCGATCTTGCCCATTCAAATGTCTTCTTCAATAAAGGTAGTACCAATTCAACTTTATTAGGGATTTCCACCTTCTCGTAAGAGGGGCCTGTCATATTATCGGGTTCATTCCATACATCCCACATCAGGATACGCTCATCGTTCGCAAACTGCTTTACAATGGCTTTAACATATTTTTCCATCATGGGATATTGGGTAGAGTCTTTTAATACATTCTGTCCTGGACTTTGCACCCATCCTGAGTTATGTACAAAAGGCTTGGGCTCTCTCTGTTTACCCGGTTTTGGAAAAGGATCCCAGCAGGAGTCAAAAATGGTAAATATTATTTTTATACCGTGCTTGTCGGCAATTTCAAGAAATTTATTAATGCGGTCATAAAAACCCTGCTCATCATGTTGCCAAACAAGATCGTGTAAGTAAACACGCATCACATTCATACCAATCGATGCTGCCAGAGCAAGTTCTCTATCTATAGTAGTAGTATCAAAAGTTTCTTCCTGCCACATCTCCAGTTGATTGATAGCTGTACTCGGTAGAAAATTAGCTCCTACAAACCAAGGTTGATTGGCATACCACTCATTTGCTTTTTCAGCTGTCCATATGGTGCGCACATTTGCTTCAGCCTGTGCACTCTCCTCCTGATTATTACTATTGCCACAAGCGGCTATCAAACATATAGCCGGTAATATCAGTAAAATAAAATACTTTCTTAGCATAACATACATTTATCGTGAGAAGAAATAATATTCGATTCACTATAAGGAAAATATCTCACAAGCTTCATAATTACTCTACCACAGGAAAAGCTGCAATTCTCAATCGTGCAGCTCCCATGGGTATTAGCTCTATCGTTTCCGGCAACGTTGTTGTTTTTACAGGACTCTGGGGTAATGTGTCTGTAAGCCCATATTGATCAATTGTCCAAGACGGAATTCTCTTTCCCTTCGCCATGATAGCAATAGGAACGCTTTGTTGAGAAAATGGGAAATTATCCGCAGGCCAAGATTTTTTCACAACTTGAAATACGGCGGAAGGCCCCTCGCCATTGTACAACAAACCATAATTCCAGGCTGATGCGGGATAAATTTCAAACGAAGGCCATTTTTCAGGATCTGCAGTCTCCTGCCATCTGGAGTCACTAATGGCAGAAGCTCTGCTATCCGCTTTTACATACTGTTCTTTTATTTTTAAAGAATAGGTTAATGGTCCTCTATTAATGCTAATACTATTTTTATTAGCCGTCCACTGTTTTACGGTTAATTTCATTGGCAATACTAACTGCACCTGATCTCCATTCTTCCAGTGTCGATCAATTTTTATATAAGCAGCCGGCTTGATTTTCTGTTGAACAATTTTACCGTTGATACGCAGTTGCGCCTGTTCGCACCATGCCGGTATTCTTAAATAGAATGGAAACACAGCGGTTTTGGGGGTGCGAATAGTAAAACTGATCATCTCATCAAAAGGATAACGCCCCTGCGATTCTATTTCCACTTCTTCTCCATCTCCAACTTTAGCTTTTACTACCGCTTCGCAATAAAGTATTGCAGCCAGTCCATTATCGGGCGTAGCCATAAATACATGTTCCGAATAATAAGGCCACCCCTGCGCATGATTATGCTGACAACAACGAGAACTAAAAGGATTCATCATTAAGAAAGGTCCGTTATTGTCAATCCCTGGATGATGATTTCTGCTATCGCTAATAGCCATATTAGGACTGGTAATATATCGCAATGCTTTAAAATCGGGCATTACCGCAGCGGGATAAGTATTAAACGCTACTTCTTCTGCATGATCGGCCCAGAAAGGATCGCCGGTAATACCAATCAATATTTCATTAGAAGCCATTTGCTCCACTATACCACAAGCTTCCACACCTTGACGAGGATCGGTATAACCTTCACGCGCGTTCTCATCAGCTCCAAACATCCCCCCCGGTACATGGCCATATTTCTCCCGAATAGTTCTGAAGCTATTATAGGTGGCTTTTAGATCAGCAATATTGTGAGACTGCAAATAATAAGTTGCTGGTTCTCTAAAACCTTGAGCTATGTTTACATTATGCCAGTTGGGAAGTGCTCCGGGCTGTCGCCAGTTGGCTGTATTGCGATGAAGTTTTTCTGCCAACTTTAGCAGCCATTCTTTTCCTGTACGGTTATATAACCAATATACACTTAAAATATTATCCCCTCCCCGGCTATTCTCCCAATAATCTTTAAGCATTAAACTATCAGGAAGATTGTACTGCCATTGGAAATATTTTTCCATAAATGGCAGTACGCTCTCATCTCCGCTGTATTCGTGGTAAGACTGCAGGCACCATAACATAATCATGTTGCCCCACAGATCAGGCTTTCCGTTTTTGATAATTAAAGGACCGAAGTAGCCGTTTTTTTGCTGACTGTTCAGTACAGCATCTATCCAGATGTTGGCTTCGCTAATGATCTTTGGATCATCCAGAATATATCCCAAATTGGCATATCCTTTTAACCAATAGGGAACTTCTTCCCAACCATTGCTACCTTTCCCATCTTTACTAAGCCAGGCATTATCTTTCTTTGATAGCCAGGCGCTGATTTCTCCTAAATGACCGGTCAAACCATCGCGTTGCAATTCCAGATACCTTAACAGCCATCCTTTAGGCTTAATAGTTCCTACTGGAAGTTTGATAAAATAAGACGGTAGCAATGGTTTTCTGTTGGAAGGATAGAATCGGTTGCCTACTGAATTATCGGGCCGATCCACTATGGTAACTTTGGAGCGTTTCTCTTTTGAAGCCTGTGCGAATAGGAAATGAGCATTCCCTAAACAACACAATAAAGCCCCACTGAGTATACAAATCCTTCCAAACGGAACCATAATCTTTAGTTTAGGTTACTTATTTCACCGAAACATTATACAACTCCTGATGTAAGCTTTTCAATGTTGCCTCAGGCATCTTCACTACTTTTCTATCGTAAGTCAAAATACCGTTGGTTTCTATTTCTACATCGGTAGTTTGGGTGTATACCGCCGCGGACAATCCTAATGAAATCAATGGCTTCAAATCTTTCATTAAGCGTGTGTAACGCTGCATTAATTCGTCTTTGTTCTTGAAGCTTTGGTATCCCCAATTATTTTTATCCTGCCAGGTATGCCCTTCAATAGGCAGTCCTAATCCTCCAAACTCGCCCAGTACCAGCGCAGCTGGACCATTTCCAAAAATATTTGGATCGGGCATGCTGGGATCGGGATAATTATGAATATCCAATATATGCCCAGTGTAGAAGAAATTACCCCCACTAGCACTATTTACTAGGCGAGAAGGATCGTAATTCATTGTCCACTCTGTAATTTCTACAGTTTTAAACTGCCCCCATGCTTCATTAAACGGTACCCACACCACAATAGAGGGGAAGTTATGGTAGGCATCCATTATTGCTTTCCACTCTTTCCTGTAGTATGCTTCCGATTCGGAGCTACGTTGTTTATCATGGTTACGACCGGATATCTTACCAGGATGCATATCCCATTTATTGCCACCCATATCACCGCTGGGCATATCTTGCCATACCAGAATACCTACACTATCACAGTAATAATACCAACGAGCAGGTTCCAGTTTAATATGTTTGCGGATCATATTAAAGCCCATCTCTTTGGTTTTTACTATATCAAACAACAGCGCTTCATCAGTAGGTGCTGTATACAAACCATCGGGCCACCATCCCTGATCCAACGGACCATATTGAAATAGAAACTGATCGTTCAATGCAAGACGGTTGATGCCATTAGCATCCTTTTTAAGGGAGGATTTACGCATTGCAAAATAACTTTCTGCGTAATCTATCTGACGACCACCTCGCGTGAGATAAATTTTTAGTTTATATAAATGTGGGGAAGATGGTGACCATAATTTCGGATTAGCAATTGCAATTTCTCCCTCTACTCCCGAAGGCAAAGTGGTTTCCCCAATTTGCTGAGCACCATCATATGCCACGAATTTTACAACATCTCCTACCTGAGCACCTGCAAGATCTGCCTTTACTTTAAGCACTTTATTATCTACATCAGGTGTATGCTTAGTTGCGGCAATATAGGCCGCAGGCACTACTTCTGTCCATACAGTCTGCCAGATACCGGTAACTGGAGTATACCAGATTCCTTCGGGTTTATTTACCTGCTTTCCTCTAGGTTGAGGGCCTTCATCTGTAGGATCCCACACACGCACTACCAATTCTTGCTTTTTCCCTTTCTTCAGATAAGCAGTAATATTGAAAGAAAATGGATCAAAACCACCTTCATGCGTTCCAACATGTTTTCCATTTACATATACATCAGCTCTCCAGTCTACTGCACCAAAATGCAATAGGAGCTGATTCCCTTTAGACAAATTAGGCGATGTAAACTCGGTTTTGTACCACAGAGCTTTACTTTTACCAACCTGCTTTCCCACTCCTGATAAAGCGGACTCTATGGGGTAGGGCACTAATATATGTCCTTCATACGACGTGGGAAAACTCTTCTGAGATTCAGCAGTAATTGCATATTCCCATAATCCATTTAGGTTTTGCCAGTTGCCCGTTCTTTTTAACTGTGGGCGGGGATACTCTGGCAAAGGACGATTCGGATTTACTTTTTCAGCCCAAGGGGTCATAATTTTCCCTTCGACAGGTTTCCAACTCTGAGCCATAACAGGCATTCCTAATGCAGCGGCTATTATAGCAGCTACCGTAAACTTCATTTTAAACTTCATCTCAGTCAATTAATGTTTAAATAAATTAACATCAGTAAATATGGCAAGAAGATTTCATATCACACGCAATCTTTCCTCAATAATCAAGTTGCTAATATAGATGTTACGCTACGCTTACAATGTCAATAATGTCTCATAATTATTACTATTTGTCTCATTTTTACCCATCATCCCTAATTATTTTGATTGGCAATTCAAAATTGCAGCTTAAATAACCCCAATAAAAAAACACTATTTCTTGACTACCGGCCACCCATTTTTGTATTCAATAGGGCTGAGATACATCAGACGTGCATATCTTCCCTCCTTAAACCTATCCATAGGGATGGCGTGATAGGCAATCCTCTTTTTTCCAGATTTGTCTTGTATAATACTATTATGCCCCGGGGCCATTAAATTTTGATCTTTTTCCAGGATAACACTATGCTGTGTCTTATTCCACTCGCCCAATCGGGTATATGGGCCTGTAATACTAGTAGCGCGTGCCACTAGAACAGCGTAGTTAGCTTCTGCCCCACAACAGTTATCGCCCGAATAATACAAATAATAAAAGCCATCCTGAAAATCGATCCATGGAGCTTCTACCAAACGTGCATATGCTTTATCTTTTCCGGCGGGAATAAGGACTTTTTCGGAGGAACCGTCGGCAAAACGGGTCATGGATGAGTGTAGTTCTCTAATTTTTATAGGTGCAAAATCAGACCCCCATGTGATATAGTACTTTTGGGTCTTGGGATCTTTCATTACCATGGGATCTATTGTTTTAAACCCCGTATCAATCATTAAGGCTTCCGGCTCAGGAATATACGGTCCCTCGGGATTTTTTGAAAAAGCGACGCCGATCCCCATTCGCTGGCGCGAAGTGTCTTTTGACTGGGCCGAAAAAAATAGTACATACCGCTGTAGCTCCTCATGATATAACACATGCGGAGCCCAAAAATGTGTCGAAGCCCAAGCAGGTAACTGTGGTAAAGCATCACCCAATAGCTTCCAATCCTGTAAATCATCTGACACAGCTACCTGTACACGTCTGTAATTTCCTCCGCTTCCTGTATTAGTGGCAAAAGCATAATACCTGCCATTAGCCTCAATCACTGTAGGATCCGGGAAATCTATATCCAGTACAGGTTTTAGCTGTGCCTTGGATGAGAAACAAATCGTGATGAAAATTATTAGTAATAAAATGGCTCCCCTGCTTTGCATGAAAAACTATATGTTATTGCTTAATAGATTACTTGACTAATCGACCTTTTATCATCCATACCTCTGTAGGACCATTACTGAAAGCATTCGTACTCGTGATAGCGATAATGGTATCATCACTCAGGACAGAAACACTATTCCATAAACCATGCTTTCCGGCGGGTATATTAAACGGTTCGGTTCGGTTATCAAAGTTTCTTGCTTGTTCATCTCCTACCATCACTTTCATAACGGCATCTTCCAGCCTGTGAGATGGTCGTCCCTCTGTACCTTGGTAAGATAAAATTGTTTCGCCGGTGGAGAGCTGACGCAGATAAGGAGCACCCGCATATACTTCATCATCAACCGGCTTTGCCATTGCATAAATTCGATTGGGACTATCACTTAATACGGTTTCACTCCAATTTTCCTGAAGTGTATTGGTAATAATATATGGTTTGAAGTTAACAAAGCCGTTGTCTTCAATAGCAACTGCAATATGCTCCTCTCCTTTTAAAAGTACGGGAACGGGCATACCGTCGCGCTTACCTGCTCTGAAACTGATAATCTTGGGGTCGGTAGTCCAAGTTTGCCCATTATCAGTAGAGATAAGCATGGAAATATTCTGCTCATCAGATTGCGTGTAAATACCTTCATTCGCAAAAAACAACTGTATAGTACCATCGGGTAATTGAATAGCAGCGGGCTCCCAACAACCGTTTTCAAATTGATACCCTGCTCGATAAATTTCCTTAGCCTCGGACCAAGTATCACCATTATCGGTACTAATCTTAACCCTTATGGCAAAACGTCGCGATGGATCTATATTATATGGGCGAGGATTATACATGAGTAATAAATGGCCGTTCCGTAATTGTAGAATATCCGGAACAGCCATATTGATGCCATCTTCTTGTGCTGCAACAATCTTGGCCCCCTGCCAAGTTTTCCCCTTGTCTTCGCTTATAGTCTGCCAAATATGGCCGTCAGATTCGTATACACATAATAAACGAGCGTCTTGCAACTCTATTAGTCTGGCGTACCCAGCATAAGGTTTACCCTGAGGAGGTGCGGCTATTTTTACCAATGTTGCGTTATCCCACTTTATGGTTTTTGGCTTCATCTCAGGAATAGGATCCTTGTCAGGAATGCTGGTATCTCTGGCACACCCCCATGCACATACAAAAGAATGCAGCCAGATATAACCAGTAATCACCTTATAGAGTAAGACTTTTAACATAGTAGCATTGCTTATATGAACACTATCATGAATTAATATTTGGGATTTTGATTCAGGTAGGGGTTATTCAGCACCTCAACCTGTGGTATCGGGAGGCGAATATGCTTACCTACTTCAAAGTTTTTAAAGTCAGGGTCGCGTTGTGCTACTATATTTACTTTTTCCTGTGTATCTAAATCGCCCCAACGCTTTAAATCAGCCCAACGAACACTCTCCCCGCATAGTTCCAATGCTCTTTCCACTTTTAATCTTTCTCTAAACAAATCCTTATTATTTCCGATTGATGGATATTTTGTGGCCAGTGGCGCCATTTTAGAGCGTTGACGAACGCGATCTACATACTGATAAGCATCTGCAGTTTGTCCTAGCTCATTCAATACCTCAGCATACATCAATAGGATATCTGCAAATCTGATGACGCGATTATTCACCTCACTGAAGTAATCCTCATTATTACGATAATAATCTCTAGAATATTTCTTAAACCATGCTTCATCAGGATCCCATTCCCAGCTACGACCATATATTTTATCTCCGAAATCCTTTTCCAAATCAGGATAGAACAAGGAATATCTAAGGCGTGGATCAATTTCACCATCCACGGTTTTTTCTTTTTTAAACTCTTCAACTAGCCAGTACCTTGCCTGCCCATCACTCCAGCCAATACCTCTTGGAGCGAAAAACTGAGGCCTGTTAGAACCCATATTATTATCTACACAATCACAATCGCCTCCAGTATTTTCGTTGGAGTGCTGAATTTCAAATACCGACTCCTTATTATTTTCCTGAGTAGCACGGAAGTTTTCTTTAAAATCTACCAGGTCATACAAGTCCTTGCCTGCCCCTGTAAAGAAATAGTCTAGAGCGGTTTTTGCCTGTTGCCACTTATGTTGTTGCATGTACGTTCTTGCAAGCATACCATATGCAGAACCTTTAGTGGGTCGGCCTACATTAGCATCATCCCATTTTTCAGGTAAAGCCACTACAGCCTCATTAAGATCTTTCTCTACTTGAGCCCATACATCCTCTAATGGACTTTCAGGATGTTGTACGCCAGGATCAACCGGAGGTTCAAGCACAATAGGTATTTTTTCCCACAACAAAGCGGCATAGTAATAATGGAAAGCTCTCAAGAATTTTGCTTGTGCCAATATCCGTTCTTTTTTAGTTGGATCGCTAAACTCAATATCGGGCACATATTTCAACACCTGATTACATCTGAATATTGCTTTATAGGTGTCGCGCCAGGTCCAGTTATTCCCTTCCCAGAAATCATAATTGACATATTGAAAACGGGTCCAGTCTCCCAGCTCTATCCAGGGACTTTTACTGAAGCCTTCATCGGATGTGAGATCCAATCTGAAGAAAATCCATCGGGCCCAAGTACCATCTTGATAAAACATGCCATAAATAGCATTCACTCCCTTTTCCGCATCAGCTTCTGTTTTCCAGAACTCTTCTACAGTAAGCGTATTGGGGTTCATCTGATCTAGCAGACTCTTACTACAAGATGGAGTAAGAAGTACCACCACAATAAGTATTAATAAAAGCTTTTTCATATGCTACTATATTTAATATCGTTATTCAATTTAGAAACCAAGCTGAAGACCTAAAGAATACATCTTTACGTTAGGATATACCCCGCTATCATACCCTTTCTCAAATATGCTGCTATTGCTAAACTCTGGATCTAAACCAGTATATTTAGTAATGGTGATAACATTCTGTCCGGTTAAGGAGATTTGAGCATTCGCAAATCCTATTTTCTTCAACAAATGATCCGGAAGATTATAGGCAATGCTAATCAACTTCAGACGGAAGAAACTTCCATTTTCAAGCCATCTATCAGTATCACCGCGCGAGTTAAGAGTAGAAGCATAATAGGCACGAGGCACATTAGTATTAGGATTCTCCGGTGTCCATGGCTTGATTCCTGAACGATAATTGGAGTTATCATCGAATCTATCAGTAACACTTCTGGGACCATTAAACACCTTAGCTCCAAAAGAACCAAACCAATCCATAGTAAATTCAAAATTCTTATAAGAGGCTCCAGTATTGAATCCTAGCTCTAGTTTCGGCCAGGGGCTTGCTACTATTACCTTATCTTCATTAGTAATCTGTCCATCCCCATTGTTGTCTTTAAATCTTATATCACCAGGTTTTGCTGTAGGTTGTATGATTTTACCTTCAGCATTTCTGTAGTTATCCACTTCTTCTTGCGACTGAAACAGTCCGTCAGTTTGCAGCATATACCACATACCAATGGGCTGTCCCACTCGTGTAACGGTATTGCCTACATACAATTCATTTCTTCCATAACCCAATTCCACCACTTTATTGCGAAGTGTAGTAAGATTTGCTCCCAGATAATATCCAAAGGCATGATCATAGTTACGATAAGTAGCAGAAAGCTCCCACCCTTTATTTTGTAAAGTGAGTGCATTGGAGCGAGGCGCACTACCATCGTGTCCTGTTGTCATCAGAATTGGAGATTGATACAGTACATCGGTAGTACGAGCTATAAAATATTCTGCTGATATGGACAACTTGTTATTTAAAACTGATAAATCAAAACCGTAGTTCTGCTGTCTTAAAGTTTCCCAGCGCAGATCGCTATTAGCCAACTGTACCTGTGTAGCAGCTAACTGTTTTTGCTGATTGACTCCCATAGTGATGGTAGTAAGTGTATTGATAAATGCCCGGGATTCGTAATAACCAATATTAGAACTACCCAATGTACCATAGTTGGCTCTTATCTTTAAGTCATTCACCCAATCTACGTTAAAGAAGTTTTCCCTACTGATTCGCCAAGCCGCTGATACAGATGGGAAGTTCCCCCATTTATGGCCTGCGCCGAGGCGGGAAGATCCATCCCGTCTGAAAACCACGTTTAACAGATACTTGTCATCATAAGCATATTCAGCTCTTCCAAAGTATGAAAGCAATACGGCTCTGTTTCTATACCCTCCTAACTTAGCATTCACGCCCTGATCCAGCACATCATAATAATGTCCGGTTGAATTTTGGAGTATCTCACGTTTCTCACCCCATATCTGTGCATAATCATCCTGCTGGAAGGACTGACCCGCAATAACGGTTACATCGTGTTTGGAGAACTTATGTTTGAATGTTAAAGTATTTTCTATCAGTTTCGACACAAACTCAGCTCTATTCTCGTTAGCAATAGAAGGCTCGTATGCCTGATTAAGGGTCCAGTTACCCGGTCTTCTAAAATACTTGTAATGATCACGGCTGGTTTCATATCCCATGTTTAAACGGTATTTCAACCAATTGGTAAATTTGAGCTCCGACCATATATTACCACGAATTCTAAGGTTTTCATTGGTTTCATCTATGAGATTAGCTATAGCAAGAGGGTTGGTACCAAACGTACGCGCTTTCGCTTCATCGCCATAGCCATAGCCACCGGGATTATTGGGATTATACACAGGTATGGTTGGCAGCATTCGCACAACATCAATAATGGGGTTACCATTCATTTCATCGGCCTTTGCATTGGAGATGGCGATATTTTCACCAATACTGAAAATACCTTTTGAACCCTGAGTATTCACTCTAAAACTGAATCTATCAAAAGATGTACTAATTACCGTTCCTTTGTTTCCAAAATAGCCGAGAGATGTAAGGTAAGAACCATTCTTACCACCTCCTGAGAAAGATAGGTTTAAATCATTAACATGTCCTGTTCTGAACGCAACGTCTTGCCAGTCGGTATTAATAGTAGTATCCAACTGTTGTCTGGGTACCCCGGCATTATCATACGCCATATAGTTCAAGCGTGTAAATTCTTTAGTATCTGCAAGATCGTAGCGCGGCATAATCTGAATACCGGACTTTGCTGATACATCAATCTTCATCGGCCCCTCTTTACCTTTTTTAGTAGTAATGATGATCACACCGTTTGCTGCACGCGAACCGTAAATAGCCGCAGCAGAAGCATCTTTCAAAATCTGAATAGACTCAATATCACTGGGATTGAAATCTCTGTTAGCTGTAGTAATTAATCCATCTATCACATATAATGGATTGGTATTAGATAGGTTTTTTAAACCACGAATCTGAATCTGTGCTTCCGATCCGGGACGACCACCTCCTCTTACCTTAATACCTGTAGCAAGCCCCTGTAAGGCCTCCGCTACCGTTGTTGCCTGACGTTTTTTAACATCCGAAGCATTTACCACTGACACGGCACCCGTCAAATCTTTTCTTTGTTGTGTACCGTACCCTACCACAACAACCTCACCCAGGTCTATTGCTGAAACCGCCAGTTGTACGTTAATAGTTTTGCTATCTCCTACTAGTACTTCCTGCGAAGCATAACCTACATAAGAAAATACCAGCGTCTGACCAGGCTGTGCATCGATACTAAAGTTTCCCTGCTCATTGGTTACAGTAGCTGAAGTACCTCCCTTTATCGATACACTCACTCCGGGTAAAGGAGCATTTTTTTCATCCGTGACAGTACCGGTAATGATCTGCGCCATAATACCACTGGATAGAAAAAGAAGGATGAATAAAAAGAAGTATCGTTTTACAAGTCTTCTCATGATAAGATGACTTAAAGGTGCAGCATGATTACATGCTTTGGCTTGCGATTGTGTTAATCTCATATGACAACTTCGTTTATGAGTGAAAAGAATTGTATGCTAAAAAATATATGATTGGTTATTCATAAATAAACTCACACTTAAAATACGGGCTTAGGCTGTGGAGTATAAGAAGGAGTTCCATTATTAACAATGGGCCATCCATCCGCATCCCAATTTACTTTGTCCAACATCAATGCACGCTGGTTGACGCCGCCAATCATGGCATTATTCACATCCATAGCATGATATAACATCCAGTCATCACCATTCTTATCCGTTATTAATCGCGCATTATGTCCAGGCCCGGCAAATTTTTCGTTACGCTGTAAAACAAGGGTGCCATTGCCGCGCTCTGCAATATCCTTTCCGTTTTTATCGAGATAAGGACCTTTAAGATTTTTAGATCGTCCTACTCGTACCTGATATATACTTGCTGCTCCATCGCAACAATTATTCTTTGAACCAAAAAAGTAATAGTACTCTCCTTTCTTAAAAAGATTTACCCCTTCAAAATCACCGGCAGCAATTTTGAATTTCTGGCTCATATCTTTCACCTCCTTCCCGTCATCAGTAAGTTCTACCCCATAAGTTCCTTGTGATGGCGAATCATTATAACTACCCCAGAACAAATATTTTTTTCCTCCGTCTTCATAATAAAATGGATCAATAGAGTTGGGTACTCCTATTTCTGAAGACAAAAACATTTTACCCACGTCGGTAAAAGGGCCCGAAGGGGTAGAAGCAATAGCCAGCCCTATACCAGGATTAGGATCTGCCCATATCGAATAAGAATAGTACAGATGATACTTACCGTTTACAAGCGCGATATCCGGTGCCCAGATACCACCATCGGCTTTCCAGCTAGGCTTTACATTAAAGGCATCTCCGGAGTAAGTCCAATTAACAAGATCTTTAGAGCGTACAATAGCAACGATGTGAGATTTTTTGTCTGTATCCCAATAATCTTCAGTGCCATAAGCGTAGAAATAACCGCTCTCAGGATCCCATATTACCGTAGGATCGGCCAGTATAGGTTTAAACACAGGATTAACATACTCGGTATTCTCTATTGGATCTGGGTCGGGGGTAGACTGTGGGTCAGTTTCGCCTTTACCACAACCTTGAACTATAAATACAGTAAACAAAAATATCAAGCAGGCAGATACAATATTTAATTTCATACAGCAAACCTTTTCGACGGTGTTTAGTAAATCGTATCCATCAAAATTATTTTACCCCCAATACAACGGCCGTTTATTTTGTCTCAACTTTTCATCAAACTGTCTCAATCTTTTCATATAAGCGACGAGAGGATACAAAATGATTAAAATATTTGTAGGTTTGACTAAAACGGTTGTTGTTGCGTAATAGTATAATACATATCCTTCTTTGTATATGGTTTTCTTTTAGCATGTACTCATTGCATGCCCAGCCTTATTATTTCAAACACTTGCAGGTAGAAGATGGCTTATCCAATAATACAGCTATCTGTACCTTACAGGATAGCAAAGGCTTTTTGTGGTTTGGAACTAAAGACGGACTAAATCGCTACGATGGATATACATTTAAAATATATAGGAACAATCCTTCCGATAGCAATAGTATTGGCAATAATTCTATCTGGAGATTATATGAAGATGAAAAAGGAACATTGTGGGTAGGCACAGAAAGAGGTTTGTTTAGTTTTGATTACGCTACTGAAAGATTTACATTATTAAAAGATGCTCCTCAAGCTGAAATCAGCGGCATCACTACTGACAAAGAAGGCAATTTATGGTTTTTGGCAGGTTTTAAAGTGCACCGATACACCCCTGCTACCAAAAACCTTGAAAGATTTGATAATACCAAAGAATTGTCTTTCTGCGTTACTATTACCCGTTCGCAAAAAGGAGAAATATGGATAGGTAATATTAGTGGAGAGCTGTTAAGATTTAATTCGCGAACCAATACGTTTAATATTTATAATGTATTCTGGCACTCTCCGCCCTCATCCTCCGGATGGATTGACAAAATATATGATACAGGGTTGGGATTCTTTTTTGTAGGCACCTCCAGTCAAGGTGTGAAAAAATTCAACCCCGACACAGGTCATTATGAAGATATCCTTACTTATAATGATGACAACACTGAAATTTATGTAAGAGATTTTATTCAAAATAAAGAAAATGAATTTTGGATTGCTACCGAAAGTGGCATCTATATATACGATTTACATCAAAACAGTTTTCAGCATCTTAAAAAAAACACTGTCAACCCCTATGCCCTATCAGACAACGCCGTTTATTCTTTTGCTAAAGATCGCGAAGGTGGTATATGGGCGTGTACTTATTTCGGAGGGATAAATTATTATTCTAACCAAAACCTCACTTTTGAAAAATTTTTTTATATCCCCGGTACAAATACCATTCAGGGCAATGCCGTCAGAGAAATAATAGAAGATCCGTGGAGTAATATATGGATTGGTACCGAAGATGCAGGATTAAACATCCTTAACCCTGCAACAGGCAAATTCACCACACTATCCCCTAAAGATGGTCATAGCGGCCTTACTCATACCAACATACACGGATTAATGATTGATGGAGACCATCTTTGGATCGGCACATTCGAACACGGCTTGGATATCATGGACATGCGCACCCGAAAAGTAATAAAACATTTCGCTTACGGACCAGGCCCCTACGAGCTGAAGAGCAACTTTATTCATTCTGTTTTTAAAACTAGTAACAACCGGATTCTTGTAGGAACTTCTAACGGTATTTATTTATATAACCGCCAACAACAAAACTTCAGGCAACTGGACTTTCTCCCCTCAGGCTTCTACTCTGCTATCACTGAAGATGCAAATGGCAACGTATGGCTAGGCACCTTTAAAAATGGCGTGTATTATTATAACCCTGAATTAGGTCGATATGGCCGCTTGAAGTATCTTCAAAACGGCACCGACCGTCTTGAAAAGAACCGCGTTACCTATACTTATATAGACAGTAATCATCAATTATGGATATGCACAGAGGACGGGCTTTTCTGCATCAATCTCAAAACCCAGCGCATCCGTTCTTTTTCTACAGCAAACGGGTTGCCTAGCAATCTGGTGTATTGCGTTATTGAAGACAATGAGCAATTTCTTTGGATTACCACTTCAAAAGGATTGGTCCGTATGAATCCTCACACGGGTGTGCTTAACATTTTCACACAGGCTAATGGGCTTTTAAGTGATCAATTCAACTACTCTTCTGCCTTTAAAGACCGTATGGGGCGCATTTACTTTGGCAGTGTAAAGGGGATGATACGCTTCGATCCCTCCCAACTGAACACCCCCCACATTGTTCCTCCTGTATATATCACCAGTATGCAGGTGAATAATATAGATGTAGATATCAACTCACAAGGACCATTACAGGAATCATTGTTAAACACGCCGCACATCCGTCTCAATTATATGCAGTCATCGTTGAGCTTCGACTTTGCTGCATTATACTATACATCACCACAAAATATTGAATATGCCTATAAGCTGGAAGGAGTAGACAAAGATTGGAATTACATAAAAACCAATCGCAGGGTATACTTCACCAATTTATCGCCGGGCATTTATAGGTTCGTTGTAAAATCCACCGACAGTAAAGGCAATTGGGCCAACAATGAAAAATCTTTAACTATTGAAATTCTCCCCCCTTGGTGGCTTAGCAAACTGGCGTATACAGTTTATATACTGTTAGGTATACTAGCCGTGTATATCGTTATTATGTTCTATCACAACCGCCAAAAAGAAAAACAAAAAATTCAGATGGCGCTTTTCGAAAGAGCTAAGGAAAAAGAAGCTTATGAATCCAAAATAGAATTCTTCACAAGTATTGCACATGAAATACGTACTCCACTTACCCTCATCAGGGCTCCGATGGAAAAAATTATGAACAATATCGGTCAAGTACCACAGGTCGAAAAATACCTGCGTGCGATGGATAAAAATACACAGCGACTTTTGGAGCTTACCAATCAACTATTGGACTTTAGAAAAGTAGAGTCGGGTGAGTTTTCTCTTAACAAAGAACAAGTAAATATTACGGAGCTGCTCCAAACATTGCATGTAAACTTTTTACCTCTTGCTGAACGTAAACAAATCAATTTCCAACTATCTATACCGTCCAAGAACGCTTATGCTTATCTAGATGAAGACGCTACCATAAAAATCATCAGCAACCTGATTGATAATGCCATAAAATACTGCAAATCCAGTGTAAACATTACGCTGCGCACCTCCTATATCAAGAAAGAAGTTATCATTACCATTACTAATGATGGACAGGTAATTCCACCTGAACTTCAGGAAAGAGTGTTTGAACCTTTCTTTAGAACGCCTCACGGTGAAAAAATTACCGGAAGCGGCATCGGATTATCACTGGCTAAATCGTTGGCTGAACTGCAAGGCGGAACAATTGTTTTACATTCTGCTGATGGAATCAATATCTTTACATTGCATCTACCATTAGATGCTAAATCATAAAAAACTTTGCAGACTACAGTGCACACGGAAAAACCCACCATACTAATTGTTGACGATAATGAAGATATCTTGGAATTCCTAAGTGATGATCTAGGAGAGCAATACCACATTCTCTCAGCTCTTAATGGTGTCCAGGCATTAAAGATTTTATCGGAAGAAGTCGTTCATCTGGTTATCAGTGATGTAATGATGCCCGAAATGGATGGCTTTGAGCTTTGCAGAAAAATCAAATCCAATTTCGAATTGAGCCATATTCCTGTGATATTGCTTACAGCCAAAAACACCTTGCAGTCTAAAATTCAGGGATTGAACGAAGGAGCCGACGCCTATATTGAAAAGCCTTTCTCTCCTGAGCACTTGGCCGCACAGGTATCTAGTCTGCTTACCAACAGAAATAAGCTGAAGGAATATTTTATCAGCTCACCACTAGCACACATAAAAAGCATCGCTCACACCAAAACCGACGAAGAATTTCTAGAACGCTTGAATAATTGTATTGTCGAAAACATGGCCAATGAAGACCTTGATGTAGAGCATCTGGCTCTAGCCATGAATATGAGCCGCCCTACTCTATATCGTAAAGTGAAATCCATATCCAATCTTTCACCCAACGAAATGATTAACCTTTCCCGCCTGAAGAAAGCCGTAGAGTTGATGAGCCTAGGAACCATGCCCCTGAGCGAAATTGCAGAAAAAGTAGGTTATCATTCTTTAACACAGTTCGGTCGCAATTTTCAAAAACAGTTCGGCCAGACACCATCAGAATACATGCAAAACTTAAAATAAAAATGGAGCCTCATCGGCTCCCTATATCTTCAACAAAATAAATCATTTAATAACGGGCTATTACATCACCATTTTGCACGATATCTAGCCCTTTCTTATCCGCAGCTTCTACCCTTCCTATTATTTGTGCCTGCACGCCAAATGAAGCTGCCACAGCAATAATATCGGCTGCCGCGGCTTCAGTAGTATAAATTTCTAAACGGGTACCCATATTAAACACCTGATACATTTCCCTATCGTCGGCCCCACTGGCTTCCTTAATAATGTCAAAAATTACCGGAGGGGCAAAAAGATTATCCTTCACGATTTTTACGTTATCTGGAACATACTTCAAGCACTTAGTCTGTCCACCTCCACTACAATGAATCAATCCGTGAATCGCTTCGAAATGTTCTTCCAGCAACACCTTCATCACCGGAGCAAAAGTTCGAGTAGGACTTAATATCAGCTTGCCGATAGTGGTCTCTGCACCGTCTATGGTAATGGTATCCGTCATGCGGTATTTACCAATATATACCACTTCCTTGTTTAATGAGGGCTCGTAAGTTTCAGGAAAATTATCGGCATAATATTTATTAAGCACATCGTGTCGAGCGCTAGTAAGGCCGTTGCTGGCAATACCACTGTTATAGGCTTGCTCATAATGGGTTTGCCCAAAGGAAGCCAGTCCTACAATTACATCACCTGCTGCAATTTTTTCATTGGTAATCAGCTTGCTTTTCGGCCATTTGGCCGCCATAGTACCGTTTACGGCAATGGTGCGCACCACGTCGCCTACATCGGCAGTTTCCCCACCCATAAAGGTGATATTCACGCCGTATTGCTTCATATTATCGAAAAATGCTTGACTACCATTAATCACCTCACTTAGCACTTCGGCCGGAATCAGCGTCTTGTTTCTGTCGATAGTCGAAGAAAAGGCCAGTTTATCGTAAATCCCCACACAAAGCAAATCGTCCAGATTCATCACTATGGCATCCTGAGCAATACCCCGCCACACACTGGCATCTCCGGTCTCTTTCCAGTACAAATATGCCAATATGCTCTTTGTACCTGCCCCATCGGCATGCATCACATTTACACTATCAGGATCTCCTGTCAGTACATCCGGATAAATTTTACAAAATGCATTAGAATACAACCCCTTATCAAGGTTCTTCACTGCTTCATGTACTTCTTCTTTCTGGGCCGATACGCCACGTTTGGAATATAACGACATGGTATATTTATTATGTTACCCGCACCGGTACAATACTCAGCGGTCTTGCGTCGCACACTTGTACTGCGGTACTCCTGTCAACAATTCTTTTCAAAGGTGCGAAGATAACACAATCAACTCTATAGTGTTCTGCTAGGTAAGATTTTAAACCATTCGTTTATTCGATACGTTTTAAGTTATTCTGTCAGTTATTAACTTATCAGCTTAAATTTGCGCCCGATGAAAATCCATTACGATATTGATAAACTGCCCCTATTCAGAAATGCCGTAATTACCATCGGCACTTTTGACGGCGTGCACGAGGGGCACAAAAAGATTATTACTCAGCTAACCAAAACAGCACGTGAAGCTGACGGGGAGTCTGTCATCATCACGTTTCACCCACATCCCAGAAAAATTGTCACTTCATCCATACTAGGAATAAGACTGATTAATACACTAGAGGAAAAGATTGAATTGCTGGACAAATTGGGCGTGGATCACCTCATTGTAACGCCCTTCACCGATGCGTTTGCCAACCAGGAGCCTGAAGATTATCTGAAAAACTTTCTGATAGACAAATTTCACCCACACACCATCATTATAGGATACGACCATTGCTTTGGTAAAAACCGCCGGGGCAATTATAAATTATTAGAAGCCTTTAAAGATGTCTATCATTATCAATTAAAAGAAATTCCCAAACACATTCTGGAAGATATCGGCATTAGTTCCACAAAAATTCGCGAAGCAATCCTAAATGGCAATACTTCCATTACCAACCAACTTTTGGGATATGATTTCTTCTTTGAAGGAGAAGTGGTACATGGCGATAAATTAGGCCGGGAGCTGGGTTATCCCACCGCCAATCTCAAAGTAGTGAATGAAGAAAAAATTATTCCTGGTGATGGCATCTATGCCGTATACGGCTCGCTAAAGAACGATGACAACAGTTATGGACCACGAATAAAAGGTATGATGAGCATCGGTTTCCGGCCCACGGTAGACGGACAAAAAAGGGTTATAGAAGTCAATCTGTTTGACTTCAATGAAGATATTTACGGTCGTACGTTGCGCGTATATGTAAAAAAATTCCTGCGATCCGAAGAAAAATTTGAAACATTAGACGCACTAGTCAAAAAAATCAATGAGGATAAGGAGGAAAGTTTAAAAGTTTTGTAAATATATAACAAACAATATTCAATTAAAATAATTTTTAATTTATATTTCACCTAACTTTGATAAATGGAAGTAAATGAATCTTTAATCGATAAATTAGCGCATCTTTCCAAACTCACATTTACCGAGCAGGAAAAAAAAGACATCGCAACTGATTTGCAAAATATGATTGGGTTCGTGGAGAAACTCAAAGAATTGAACTTAACTGATGTAGAACCTTTAATGCATATGAGCGATGAAGTTAACGTGTTGCGCGATGACGAAATTAAAGGTTCCATTAGCAGGGAGGAGGCGCTGAGTAATGCACCCGAAACTGATGGCCGATTCTTCTTAGTACCGAAAGTGATTAAGAAGTAAAATCTGTCATCCATAAAAAAAATGGTACTGTATTTGCAAGTGAGTGGTATTGTATTTGCAAATTAAAATACAACGAACCCATTTATGTCGGGCATAATTCATATCGAACAACTTAGGAAAAGTTACTTCATGGGGCCGCACGAGCTACCCGTACTAAAGGGGATATCGTTGGATATTTATAAAAATGAATATGTAGCTTTAATGGGTCCTTCCGGAAGTGGAAAAAGCACCTTAATGAACATTCTAGGTTGTCTTGACAGTCCCACATCCGGTACTTATATATTAAACGGACACGATGTAAGCAAGATGGCAGACAACGCACTTGCTGAAATCAGAAACAAAGAAATAGGGTTTGTATTTCAACAATTCAACCTATTACCCCGACTTACAGCGCTCGAAAACGTGGCACTACCGCTGATTTATGCGGGCGTGCCCAAAAACATACGTAACGAAAAGGCTATGCATGTACTAGAAATGGTAAACCTAACCGAACGTAGTCATCATAAACCTAACGAACTCAGTGGTGGTCAATGCCAGCGGGTGGCAATTGCCCGTGCATTGGTAAACGACCCTTCTTTAATTCTTGCTGATGAGCCAACAGGCAACCTCGACACTAAAACCTCCTACGAAATCATGGACATTTTCAGTAACATTCACAGCAGAGGGAATACTGTAGTTTTAGTGACACACGAAGAGGATATTGCCCGCCATGCTCATCGTATCGTACGCTTGAGAGATGGAGTTATCGAAAGCGACGAAAAAGTGGAAGACCACGTTCATTCATAAAAGTAATGTGTATATGCGATTCTCAAATTCTATATACTCTACTATTTCTATATACTCTACTAACAATCTTAATAACTTAAGCTCTCTAATCTAACACCGCATGGCACACAAGATTTATACAAAGACAGGAGACAGAGGTAGAACCACCCTTATAGGTGGAACTAAGGTAAACAAAGGCTCTGATCGCCTAGAAGCGTACGGAACTATAGACGAACTGAATGTCCACATCGGACTCTGCAAGGACCTTATAAAGGACAAAAAATGCATGCAGGTGCTTGAAGTAATTCAGGACAAACTGTTCATCATCGGTTCAGAGCTAGCTTGTGATCCATTCAAAAGCACAAAAATGTCGCTCCCCGATGTTTATGAAAGCGATTGTGCATTCTTAGAAAAAGAAATCGATCGCATGGATGAAGTATTAGAACCACTAAATGCTTTCATCTTACCGGGTGGGCACAGCACTGTATCTCAAGTGCACATTGCACGCTGTGTATGCCGCAGAGCAGAAAGATGTTGTGTGCGCCTACAGGAAACAGAACCCGTTCCTGCAATTATTATCAAATACCTTAACCGATTAAGCGATTATCTCTTCGTCTTGGCAAGATATACAGCCGCTCGATTAAAGGTGAAGGAGGTGCTGTGGAAGCCTAAAACCGTCGTTTAACTACCAAGAACCCAACAAATATTTACTGACGTCGGATTAACATATACTATATATGAACAATCCGAGGCAGTATTGTATTGGATAAATACAAACATTTATTCAATATAATTACTAAAACTGGCTTAAATATTAACAACAACAGATTTTAATACGCTATGAGCCCTGCAATTCAACATAGTTTTTATTATATTAGCCCTCCAAAAAAATAAATTGCGATGTCATATCCTTTTCAGATCAAATCCTTGGATCAATACCATGCGGATTATAAGCGCAGCTTGGAAGATCCCGAGGGATTTTGGAGCGAGGTAGCCGATTGCTTCGAATGGAAAAAAAAGCAGCCTTTTAGTAAAAGAGTTTTAGAATGGAACTTTACAGAACCTCGGGTAAAATGGTTCGAAGGCGCTAAACTAAACATTACCGAAAACTGTCTCGACAGGCACTTAGAAAAATTAGGCGACACACCAGCCATCATCTGGGAGCCTAACGATCCCTCAGAAAAAACAAGAACACTTACCTACAAAGTACTGCACCGCAAAGTATGTGAGTTTGCACAAGTACTTCGTAACAACGGTGTAAAAAAAGGCGATCGGGTTTGTATCTACATGGGCATGATTCCTGAGTTACCTATTGCTGTATTAGCCTGCGCCAGAATCGGTGCCATTCATTCAGTAATATTCGGAGGGTTTTCTGCCCAAAGTATAGCAGATAGACTGCAAGATGCCCAGGCAGAATATATCATCACCTGCGATGGTGCCTATCGCGGTGCTAAAGATATCCCCCTGAAAGCTATTATTGACGATGCACTGATAGGCAACACTACTGTTAAAAAAGTAATTGTACATACGCGCACACGTACTCCGGTAAGTATGATCAAAGGGCGTGATGTATGGTGGAGAGATGAAGTAGATGATGTTATCGAAACCATGCACGACGAGGCACTAAAGGCGCCGGCCGAAGAGATGGATGCAGAAGATCCTTTATTTATCCTATATACCTCCGGTAGTACCGGCAAACCTAAAGGGGTAGTGCATACCGTTGCAGGCTATATGCTTTGGACTGCCTACACTTTTGTAAACGTATTCCAGTACAATCCCGGCGATGTCTTCTTCTGTACAGCTGATATAGGCTGGATCACAGGCCACAGCTATATCGTGTACGGTCCTTTGCTCTCTGGAGCCACCTGTCTTATGTTTGAAGGTATTCCTACATGGCCCGATGCAGGAAGATTCTGGGATATTGTACAAAAACACAAAGTAAACATCTTATATACAGCCCCTACCGCTATTCGTTCTTTGATGAGTTATGGGCTGGAACCTTTAGAAGGCAAGGATCTTTCCTCATTAAAAGTGCTGGGTACTGTAGGCGAACCTATTAATGAGGAAGCTTGGCACTGGTATCACGAACATGTGGGTAAGAAAAAATGCCCCATAGTGGATACCTGGTGGCAAACAGAAACAGGAGGAATCCTCATCTCTAACTTAGCAGGTATCACGCCTGCAAAACCCAGCTGGGCAACACTTCCACTGCCAGGAGTAAAACCCGTACTGGTAGATGATAAAGGCGAGGAAATCACCGAGCTGACTGACGATTACTATAAAGGTAATCTTTGTATAACTATGCCATGGCCGGGTATTCTGCGTACTACTTGGGGCGATCATGAGCGTTGCCGTCAAAATTATTTCAGTGCTTATCCTGGTAAGTATTTTACCGGTGATGGTGCTTTAAGAGATGAAGAAGGCAACTTTCGTATTACCGGTCGCGTAGACGATGTACTAAACGTAAGTGGCCACAGGCTCGGAACCGCAGAAGTAGAAAATGCTATCAACATGATGGCTGGCGTGGTAGAAAGCGCCGTAGTAGGATATCCGCACGAAGTAAAAGGTCAGGGTATATACGCTTATGTTGTGCTGGATAACAAGCATTATAGAGAAGAAGATATAGAACTGACCAAACAAGACCTTCTCGCTACTGTATCCAGAATTATCGGCCCTATAGCCAAACCCGATAAAATACAGTTTGTGAGCGGATTACCTAAAACTAGAAGCGGTAAGATTATGCGTCGCATTCTGCGTAAAATTGCTGAGGGCGATGTGGACAATTTAGGTGATACTACTACATTGCTAGATCCAGCAGTAGTTGAAGAAATAAAAAAAGGAAGACAATAAGAAAAACCTTTTGATAAAAAAATCCATCTCATGTGGAGATGGATTTTTTTTATTAGTACTTCCTGTATACAGATCGCAAAAACCGCTCCACCGCCTTGCGCACTTCAGTTGCACTGGCATGGTGGTTATTCACCAATATCGAAAAAATCAGTTGTTTACCACTCTCAACAAATATGTATCCGCTAAGTGCTACTACGCCACTAAGCGTACCGGTTTTGGCAAATATCTTATTCTGGGCATCTAAGTAATAGCTGCTAAGCGTTCCTTCACCGCCGGTGGGAAAAATAACTTTTAATCGTTCCATTCCGAACTCCTGCTGCATTTTATGAAGAATCGCAACAAAATCTTCAGGAGTAAATAAATTGTAGCGACTGAGTCCCGAACCGTCGGCCCAGCGGGGCTTTTGTGGTAAATCTTTAAAATCATGCTCCAATATATATTTAATAATATCGGCATCAGACATAGTACCCAACACAGCCCTACTTACCATTAATAAAGTTTGTTCGGCAAAGAAATTATCGCTCCTATGCATTAACAATTGTAGCATAGAATCCAGCGGCTGCGAGTAAACAACATATCTATTGGCTTGACCTCTTATCTCCGTAGCATCATTGAGAAAATGAATAGGCTTTTTGAGAGTATCGGCGAGTAATTGCCATCCCAATTTTTTATTAGTTATAAAGGGCACTCTAATCTCCTTATCAGCATCACCATTCAAATAGAGGCGATAACTATTATTCCTAAGTCGTCGAGTGACATTGGTTAGATTACTTTTGTTTCCAATAGTCTCTATTTGCCAATATAAGTTAGAATCAGTATTTCGAGGAAAGTATCTTAATGTTCCATCCTGCTGTTTGCCATAAAACCAAACTAGATTGCAATATATAGGCAAAGCAGAACGTTCTGGCATATAGCTGGCATCATAATCCCCCCAACTCCAGCCACTCCCCCATGCTGTTGTTTTAATACTATCGGTAGCTGCATAAATAGGCTTTTCTGCCTTCATCAGAAAATCAAATACAGGCTGATTACTAAATTCAGGGTCCAACAATGTAGGGTCGCCCGTACCCCTTACTACCAATTTATCCGCATATTCGCTGACTTCTAGTCCGACGAGACTATCTTTCAAATATTTCATTGCAGCATAACAGGTAGGAATCTTAGTATTACTGGCCGGAACAAAATATTTATCACTGTTATGATTAAAGATAAACTTACCTGTTTGCGGATCATAGATGCTAATGCCGACGTGGGCATTTGCCATTCCTTTTGCTGACAGTAATTCTTTAGCCGGACCTTTTGCAATTTGTTTTTGTACATTACAAGATACCAGTAAAATCAGGCCCAGAGAGCAAATCCACTGAAATAATCTGGCATGAATCATAAAATTGGAAAAAAGACTATTTAAAGATAACCTACTTCTGCGATAATTGACGCACAAAGTGGCGAATCTTATCAATTTCCTTATCCCCAGGCTGCCGCTCGAAGCGGCTGTTTATATCAATTGCAAATACATCCTCTTCGTCAATAAATGTTTTTATAGCATCCGCATCATTTGGGCCTATTCCTCCACTGAGGAAATAGGGTATTTTTAAAGAGGAACTTTTCAAAACGGACCAGTCAAATTGCTTTCCTGTACCTCCGTATTCTTGCGCCTTTGTGTCAAACAAAAAATAATGAACAGCGTCTTCATAAGGTTGCACCAGCTGTTGCACATCTTCATCTCCTTTTACACGAAAAACCTTCATCACAGTTACCCTGTCTTTAAGAGACTGACAAAATGCCGGTGTCTCATCTCCATGCAATTGCACCATATCGAGCCCGTAATCGTCGATTATTTGCAGTATTTTTTCTACAGTTTCATTTACAAACACCCCTACTTTCTGTATAGAGGTAACCGCTTTAATATCGGACGCACTCAGTTTAGCTCCTACATAGCGAGGAGATTTTTCATAGAATATAAATCCTGCAAAATCCACTCCCATAGCAGCAAGTTCCTGAACCTGCTGTAAAGAAGTCATTCCACATACTTTTATCTTGACACGATGCATAACAAATGAGCGTAATCAAAAACAAATTAGAGTGCAGATTGTAATTCTTGCACAAATGCAGCAAAAGCCGCGGGAGTATCGGCTTGTTTCATAAAATGCTCGCCGATAAGAAATCCTTTAAAGCCGTTTTTTCTAAACAATACAATATTTTCGATACTACTAATACCGCTTTCCGCAATTTTAATAGTATGAGCCGGAAGTTTTTCCGCCATGCGAAGACTGCGCTCTATATCAACCTTAAAAGTTTTCAAATCACGATTATTGATTCCTACAATAGAAGTGGCATCACAGATGTGTGCGAGCTCTTCTTCTGCATGCAATTCCAGTATCGTCTGCAATCCCAATGAACGGGCAAATTCAGCTAGATGTTTCACTTCCTGAGGAGTGAGACACGCTGCAATCAATAAAATAACATCCGCACCAATGGACTTAGCTTCTACAATCTGATACTCATCTACAATAAAATCTTTTCGTAGAATAGGAATATCATTCTTACGAGCTTGCATCAAATCCTCATCAGAGCCACCAAAAAACTTTTCATCTGTCAACACTGAAAGTGCGGCAGCTCCGTGTTGGGTATACGCTGTTGTAATTTCGTTTACGTTAGCGTGCTCTTTTATAAATCCTTTGGAAGGCGATTTTCTTTTAAACTCCGCGATAATACCGGTACTGCCTTCTTGTAATAGTGAATCGGAAAGCGATCGCACGGGAATAGAAAATGCCGGCCTTGCCTCTAACTCCTTAATTGAGGTTTGACTCTTTCTTGTCGCAACTTCCGCTTTTTTATGTACAACGATGGTATCTAAAATATTCATATGCGCTACTGTAGTGAAATTAGTTTTTCTAAACAAGCTTTTGCCCTGCCGCTCTTTAAGCTTTCTTTTGCTGCTGCAAATGCATCTTCATAACTGTTGTATTGACCCGTAACCTGCAATGCCACGGCGGCATTAGCCAATACTACAGCTTCCTGTTCAGGAGTACCATCTCCATTTATAATATTTTTGAAAATAGTCGCAGCTTCTTCAACACTTTGCCCACCCGAAATAGCTTCAGGCTTTACTTCCAAGCCGGCAAGCTGAATGGCACTTAATACTTTCTCTCCCTGTTTTGTTATCAGTTTACTATCTCCTGTAAGCGATATTTCATCATAGCCATCCAGTCCGTGTATAATAGCGAAATTGCGCTCCTTTTGTTGGAAAAGATAGTTATACAGACGCGCCATTTCCAGATTATACACTCCTATAACGCTGTATGTAGGAAATGCAGGATTCACTAGCGGTCCCAGCATATTGAAGAAGGTGCGCATCCCCAGATTCTTCCTAATTGGAGCTACATTCTTTAGAGCAGGGTGAAATAAAGGAGCATGCATGAAACATATATTGGCTTCATCCAGTTCACGTTTCAGTGCTGCATTATCATTCTTGAATTTATACCCTAGTGATTCTATCACATTAGAGGAGCCGCTAATTGCAGAGGCACCATAATTACCGTGTTTGGTCACTTTTACACCTGCTCCGGCAACAATAAAGCACGACAATGTAGAAATATTGAAAGTATTTTTACCATCTCCACCGGTTCCTACAATATCTACAGTTTCCCATTCGCTAAAATCCATGCGCAGACAAAGCTCTAGCAAAGCATCCTGAAAACCCTGCAGCTCCTGTAACCCGATGCTGCGCATCAGAAACACCGTCATGAATGCCGTTACTTCATGCTCATTGTATACACCTCTGCCGATGTTGACAAGCACCTCCTTCGCTGTTTGCCTGTCCAAAGTTTTATGTTCAAACAATAAAGACAGTATCTTTTTCATTGAAATTGTGTTTATGTTGCGGATTGATAAAAAGCTGAAATATCTCAGCACATCACGTGATTGCTACGCTTTTAGCCAGTTACGCATAATTTGCTCTCCCATGGGAGTAAGCACGCTTTCTGGATGAAACTGTACACCACGCACATCATATTTTTTATGGCGCAATGCCATAACAAAATCTTGCTCGTCTACAGCAGTAATTTCAAGTTCTTCAGGGAACCCGTCCCTATCCACCACCCACGAATGATACCGTCCCACTTCAATATGCTCCGGAAGACCTTTAAACAACTTTTCATCTTCTACTATAATTCTACATGGAGTAGCAATCCCATGATATACTTTAGAAAGATTGGTTAGTTTACCCCCGAACACTTCACCGATAGCCTGCTGCCCCAAACATACACCCAGTATGGATTTGCTGGGAGCATACTCTTTTATCAAGGGTAATAACAATCCGGCTTCTTCTGGAATACCCGGCCCCGGAGATAAAATAATTTTATCGTATTGCTTTACTTTCTCCAAAGGAATCTGATCGTTTCTGAAAACATCTACTTTCTGGCCGATAATTTTTTCAACCAGGTGTACCAGATTATATGTGAAAGAATCGTAATTATCGAAAACTAACAGTTTCATGTAGTATGAAAAATTAAAAATTGAATATTGTTAACCCACATAGCACTAACATATATGCTACCATTACTGTACTTTCTGTGCCTCTACTATTGCCTTTTTAAGTGCTCCTAGTTTGTTATTTACTTCCTGCAATTCATTTTCGGGAATGCTTGCCGCCACCACGCCAGCACCGGCCTGATAATACAATGTATTATTTCGGCTCATGAAAGTGCGGATCATAATCGCCTGATTACAGTTACCATTAAAACCCATAAACCCTACTGCTCCGGCGTAATAGCCACGGGGTGTAGGTTCCATTTCACTAATCAATTGCATGGCTTTAATCTTCGGTGCTCCGCTTAAAGTTCCTGCCGGAAATGTTTTAGCAAAAAGCTCGAAAGAATTTACTGATTGGTTCACCTCACCGGTTACTCCACTCACCAAATGGATAACGTGCGAATAAAAATGAGTTTCGCGAAACTGATGCACATGAACATTGGTACAGCCTCGGCTCAGATCGTTTCTCGCCAGATCCACTAGCATTACATGCTCAGCATTTTCTTTGGGATCATTCTGTAGACGGATGGTTTCTTCCCTATCTATCTTTTCATCGCCAGTACGCTTTACCGTGCCTGCAATCGGATGCACAATGGCTTTCCCATCCCTGATAATAAGCTGCGACTCTGGTGATGAGCCCATCAATTTATAATCGCCATAATCGAAATAAAACAGATAAGGAGAGGGATTGATATTGCGTAAAGTGCGATATACATTAAACTCATCTCCTATGAACGATTGTTGAAATCTACGACTGGGTACAATCTGAAACACATCTCCCCGATAACAGTGCGCAATACACTTCTTAACAATTTCGATAAAATCGCTATCAGACATATTGGAACGCTCTTCTCCCACCGCCTTAAAGGGATAAACCGGAACATCGCGCCCGCGAATCAGCGACAGCACAATATCCTTCTCACTTTGAATGCCCGGAATTTCATTTTCACAAAGAAAGAGCTCGTCTTTAAAATGATTGATGGCGATTACATACTGATACAAACGATAGCGCATCAGCGGAATTGCATCCGGATCATTTTGAAATACTGCGCCAGGGATAGTTTCGAAAAATTTTATGGCATCGTAAGAGGTATACCCGTACAATCCTTGCGCAAACGTGGCCACCTTAGAAGCCTCACCCTCTACCTCAAATCTCCGCATAAAGTTGTTCAACACATCCGATATGGGCTCATCCCCCTTTAACTGTATCGTTTCGGGAGTACCGCCTGGCAGCTTGAATTCAATTTTATTGTCAGCGCCAATTTCGATACCTGCTACGGCATTCACCCCAATAAAAGACCAACTGTTCTCCAGAGCATGATTATCGGTACTCTCCAACAATACGGTATCTCTGAATCGGTCACGCAGACGCAAATAAATACCCACTGGAGTAAACACATCGGCCAGCATGGATGTTACATGTGTTTTAATTTTTACTGTTTGCATGGTTCTTTTATTAAGTTAAAGGAGCCTAGCAGTTGGTATCATGTGCTAAAGGCCGGAAATTAACAAAAAACCCCGGATTCACTCCGGGGTTCTTGAATATCATTCATTCTTTTTGGAAATGCATAGCATTACAATGCCCCAGAAGAGTTTGTGTGCCACCACCACCAAAAGAAAGTATTGTTCACATTCATCATACCAGCAAAGATAGGAGGCAAATAAATTGAACACAAATTTTTTATTAAAGAATCCTAAGCAGGCTCTGCCTCTGGTCTAAAAGGTGCTGACGGGCGATACTTTTTGTTATAAATAAAAAAGCAAGAGCCGTTCTTTATCGTTTGAATAATGGGTTTGCTGAGCTCGGCAGGTACAGCAGGGCAGCCTAGACTACGGCCGATATATCCCTGTTCATCAATATAAGACTCGCTCACATATGGAGCTCCATGTACCACAATAGCTCTGCGCATAGCATTATCATTAACACCTTTCTCCAGTCCTTTCAATTTTAAAGAATAGCCTTTACTACCGTAATAGGTAACATCGGTAAGATAAAAGCCTAAGCTACTTTGATGAGACTCTTTCCTGTTGCTAAAGAATTGAGCGATTTCTTTACCGGTATTTTTGCCATGCGCCACCAGTGTATGAAAAAGGATTTTCAAATTACGCACATCAATCACATACATCCTTTTCTTATAACTAGGCTGATCAAAGTCTACCACAGTAAGTATAGAGTCGTTCTGTAGCTGACCTTTTTCCTGTAATTTTTTAAACCCGTATATGGCGTAATGGAAGGCGTCGCGCGACAAACCTTTTTCATCCAGCTCCAGACTATCGTACATCAATTGCACAGCATCACCTTCTGTTTTCTCATTAGAAGCCGGAGCACTTACTGTGCCGATGCTATTATTTTTCTCAGATGCAATAGAAGTAATAGTCCAAGAAACCATCGCAATCACAAAAACACTCAACCCAATAAATAGTAGTAGTTTACTTAGTCGCATATTGTACCCTTTCTCTTTTCTTTTACACAATGCGGCTTATATAAAGCCAATTTTACATGCAATTAGACGCTGATAAAACCTTAACCAAACGCTCATCAATACTGATATATTGTAAAATTTCTTCATTATAAGATATCTTTAACAGTCTTCAATTAGATACATATTAAATTGTTCGTTTATAACTTATGAATAAAAACTTTTGTTACAGACAATTTTATTTGTTCCTTTGTGTATGGCAATAGAAGTAGGAATTATCATGGGCAGCGACAGCGACTTACCGGTAATGCAAGCTGCAGCTGATATTTTAAAGGAATTGGGTGTAGGTTATGAACTTACTGTTGTATCTGCACATCGCACCCCTATTAGAATGGTGGAATATGCCAAAACTGCCAAACAGCGCGGACTAAAAGTGATTATAGCCGGAGCCGGAGGTGCGGCCCATTTACCCGGAATGGTAGCCTCCATTACACCATTACCGGTAATCGGTGTACCGGTAAAATCTAGCAATTCTATTGACGGGTGGGATAGTATATTGTCAATTTTGCAAATGCCTAATGGGGTGCCGGTGGCTACAGTAGCCTTAAATGCAGCAAAAAATGCGGGTATTCTGGCAGCTCAGATTATCGGGACCTATAATGAAACCATCGGCCAAAATGTAGCTGCCTACAAAGCCAAACTGGAGCGTGAAGTGTTGGGTAAAGTGAATAATCTAAAAGAGAAAGGCTACGAAAATAGCTTTGATTAAGCTTCTTCTAATACCACAAACGCCTGCTCAAAAGGGTTGGAGTACTGATAAAGCGTATCGATAAAGTCCGCTCCCCACACTGCGTAATATGGAAGTATATTGTCGATGCGCTCTTGCAAATTATTGTTAGGGAAAAGTGCCTGTTTTAGTTGCGCAATCTGCTGCATAGCATTGGCTTGATTACGCTTCTCTGCCCGAAGGATTTTTTTACCCACTTCTATGATTTTCTTTTCCGACTGCTTGTGCAATGCTTCAATATGAGCTTTCAAAGTAGTATCAACAGTGGCTACCTGATGAGAAAGTTTCTCGAATAAAGTATCTATTGCAGCAATAGAATCGTCCACACTCAGCTTTTTAGCAGAATTTCGCAGCACCCATTCGTTTTGCAACTGCTGTGCATTTTTAAACAAATCCTGTATGGTAAATTGTAATTTTTCTCGCTGCTGTGCATACTTGCCATTTACAATCAAAAATGAGTTGCGCAGTATTAATATGGGATAAGCCACCCCATAATGCTGAAATATAGCTTTCAACTCCAGCCAATAAGCCAGCTCGCCCCCACCCCCCACAAAAATGATATTGGGTAAAATCATCTCCTGGAACAATCCTCGCAAAATCACATTAGGACTAAATCGCTCAGGATGTTTTTCTAATTCCTGCATCAAGCTTGCTTCGGTAAAACTGATATCAGTATCCAATACATGCCATTTGTCATTTCGCTTTTCGATACGCAGGCGGGCACCGTTATCCATCAGATAAAAAAGATTGATATCCCTACCGTGTGCCTGAACTTTATACCCGGCCTCACTCAACTGCTGAATAGTTTTTTCAACAATCTCCGAAGAACGCTGATGCAATAATTCATCTTTAAATATATCTATAGCCGCTGCCTTTAATTGCGCATTGTCGGGAATTACGACAATCAGTCCATATCTGCCAAAAAGATGATGAACAAAACCCAAAGTCGCTTGCTGAATAGAAGTTCCCTTCTGATAATACTTTTTTACCGTATCCATTATCTCTTGCCCGTGAGGTAATACACCTATTTCAGCTTCAATACGCTGCACCAGATGCAATAGCTGTTCATCTACAATCATTCTTCCTACAGCACCAGACTGAGACGTCTGCCAGGCAAGTTTTTCATTATTCAAATAAATATGTCCCAGCTCATCCAAATCGGCATCTTCACTACCCATGTAGTATACAGGAACGAATTTGTATTGGGAATATTTATGATTACAATATTCCGCTAATTTGATAACATGGAGAATTTTATAGATGAAATAAAGCGGACCGGTAAATATATTGGGCTGATGAGCAGTAGTAATGGTAAATGTGTTAGCATCCAGTAGCAACTGAATATTTTCCTGCACTTTATCCGCTGCTTCCAACGATGCATACTGAGTTAATAATGCCTCTGCAAGATGGGCCCTATTGCGATTTTCTAACTCTTTTTTTCTGAGAATAGCAGCTTCAACACTAGTTTCGGATGGGAAATATTCGTAAAAACATCGCAGTTTTTCATCTCCATTAAGGTAATCCGATACTATGCTGGAAAAATAGCCTGTCTGATCGTAAGATATGCTGTGCTTTTGAAAACTCATATCGGTACTTGCCTTAGGAAATGAAAATAGTATAACAGTTGATTTATAAAATAGTTTAGAAAACAAATATCATAAAAAAACCATCCACTTACGGATGGTTTTTTACCAATAATGTCGTTCCAACCCTCAGGTGCGTTTCCTAGTGAGCATTGCATAAAGCCATAGCAGTATTACGGATCCTACTACAGCAAATAAAAATCCTTTAAAACTCCAATTTTCAGTAACGGGTGTACCTAATAAAGTACTAATCCAGCCTCCGAGTAGTGCTCCGGCTATACCGATGATAATAGTGATAATCCAACCGCCCGGGTCTTTACCGGGGTGCAATGCTTTTGCTATGGCACCGGCAATCAATCCAAAAAGGATCCAAGATAAAATGGTCATAGTTCAATGTTTTTGAAATTAATAATATATATACCTATATACTATTAAAAAACATGCCAAAAGCCATTCATATAGAAAAATTTATGCACATGTATGTGCATAGTAACGACCATTACAGTACTCTTGGAATCCTGCCTTCTTGCAGCATTAAATCTGCAAGAACTATAGCTGTAGCTGCTTCTACGATAACCGGGGCTCGAAGTGCCACACATAAATCGTGTCTTCCTTTCACCGAAAAATGTTCCATATTTCCGGTGTCCCAGTTAAGGCTAAACTGCTCTTTTGGGGTAGATGCGGTGGGTTTTACCGCGATTCTAAATACCAGTTCATTACCATTAGTAATTCCGCCCACTATACCGCCGGCATGGTTAGTAGTGGTTCTACCCTCCATATTTTCGATAGGATCATTATGTTGGGAGCCGAACATCCTCGCAGCTGCAAATCCGGAGCCGAACTCAACGCCCTTTACCGCAGGGATGGAAAACATCGCATGTGCTATCAGGGATTCTACCGAATCAAAATGCGGTTCGCCCAAGCCTAACGGCACTCCGTTTACCCTACATTCGATGATACCTCCCACAGAATCTTTGGCATCAATGGCCTTTTGCAACCCTTTTTCAAGATCCGACTCACCGCCTATTTCAATTACTTTTGCTTCAACAGAAATACCTTTCAGCAATTTTTTAGCAATCACGCCCGCTGCTACAATTCCGGTGGTTAGTCGGGCACTAAAATGTCCTCCACCACGGTAGTCCTCATATCCTCCAAACTTTTTATGCGCTACAAAATCTGCATGACCGGGACGGGGAAAACTGCGTTGTTTCTCATAATCGGAACTGCGGGTATTCTTGTTTTCAAAGAATATCATGATGGGAAAACCGGTAGTTTTTCCGTTGAACACACCACTTTTAATGATAGGAATATCATCTTCCTTACGTGGTGTAGCACCTTTTTGGGTACCACCCTTCCGCCGCTCCATATCGGGCAAAAAATCCTCAACAGGAACGTCCAATCCCGCCGGGCAACCATCAATTACCACCCCCACACCATCCCCATGCGATTCGCCGAATATCTGTACCCGAAATAATCTACCAAAACTGTTCATAATACTGTTTATTTTTCAACGATTGAACAAATGGTAGCTTCTTGCTACGCTATTTTATTGTTCCGATTATAATTCATTTCTTAATTGTCTACTAGCGCGCCTTTCCAGTCAATGCCGCCGCTCACTTTCGCCCCTAAAGACTTTATATGATCATAAAAGTCAGGATACGACTTGTTTACTGCAAGCGCCTCCTCGATCGTCGTATCCCCCTCTGCTCTTAATGCGGCTACGGCACAGGCCATGGCGATACGATGGTCATGACGCGAATGTACCAACGCACCTTTCAATCCACTACCGCCGTGAATATGCATGATATCTCCATCTAAGTCCACACGTAATCCCATTTTTCCAAATTCTTCCTGCAAGGTAAGCCCTCTGTTACTTTCCTTGTGCGCCAAACGCGTAACCCCTTTAATACTAGTAACACCGTTACAATAAGCGGCAAGTGCCACTAAAGGAGGGAACAAATCTGGACAATCGGTAGCATCAAACTCAAAACTTTTCAATTCCGATTTATGAAGATGGATACCTTTTGCATCGATAGCCATCCCCGCATTAGCTGCCATTAAAGCTTCTGTTATTTTTTTATCGGCTTGCGTACTGGCCATACTTAATCCTCTTACGGTAATATCGCCTGCAATAGCTCCTGCTACCAACAAAAAGGCTCCACCACTCCAATCACCCTCCACAGTATACGTATTACACTCACGTTCTACATCCGGATGAGGCTTCGAATAATCAAATACAAATTCCTCATAGTTGCGGTTCTCCGGTACACGCAGGCCAAACTTCTTCATCACATCCAGTGTAAGATCGATATAGGGTTTGCTTTTAAGATTGCTAACCTTTATCGAAATTTCTTTCCCCTCGGCAGGATCTATCTGCGCTACGGAATAAGCTAGCAGCAATCCGGTTAAGAACTGTGAGCTCAATGAACCGTCGATGGTGATATTTTTGGGCTGTAAGGGCCCCTGTATAATAAGCGGCAGCTTGCCATCGTTTGATTGCACCTGTACACCCAATTGAGGCAGCACTTCATCAAAAAAGTCCATTGGCCTTGTCACCAAGCTACCCTCACCGGTAATGGTAATCTTCTTATTGGTAAGTGCCGCCAGTGGCGTAAACATGCGAATACTTAACCCACTTTCGCCGCAGTTAATGGTAAGCGCTTCACCTGCTTCCTGCTGTTTTGCAACGGTATCCAATACCTTGGCAAATGAAGTGCTATCTACAGTAATTTGTTCATGAGCTTTTTCGATAACGGCTCCTAGGGCTGTAATGATACCCATAGCGGCCTTATCATCATTACTATGACCGGGATTGTATATTATTGAGCGCTTCGCTGCAACTAATGCAGCTGCACACGCGCGCTGCATGGAGCTTTTGGAAGCCGGGGCTAGTATATCGCCTTTTAATGCTGAGGGTGAAATTGTAATCTTCATTCTCCTTTTATTTATTATCGCACTTGTCGATAGTATGACGACGACAGGTAAAGCCGCCGCTTTGTTTATTGTAATTTCTTGATGATGCTTTCCAATCGTTTGAGCGGAATAGGATGTACTACTCCTTTACCGATTTTTTCAAGCAACACAAAATTCATCTCCTTCTGTACACGTTTTTTATCCATCGTCAGCACTTCAAATACCTTAGCGGCATCGAAGTTGATGTGCGTGGGCAGCTGATATTGCGCTATCAGCGAACGAACGCGTTCTTTTCCTGCAAAGCCTTTTAACTGCTGCGCGATATCGCAAGCATACACCATTCCTATAGATACTGCCTCACCATGCATCAGCGCATACTGTGTTTCGATAGCATGACCGATTGTATGGCCAAAATTGAGCAATCGACGATCTCCTTTTTCAAACTCGTCTTTCTGAACCACCTTAATCTTTATAAGCGCATTGCGACGTACCAGATCGGCTAGCAGTGTTTTGTTTTTTTGATAATCGCTCAACTGATGCTGCTCCAGTTCTTTGAACATGGTCGCATCTTTAATGCAAGCATGTTTGATTACTTCTGCAAACCCATTCTGCCACTCCTTCTGAGGTAACGACTGAAGCAGTGCAAGATCGTGCAGAATGAAAGATGGCTGACGAATTACGCCCACCATATTTTTGTACACTCCTACATCAATACCGTTCTTTCCGCCTATGGATGCATCCACCAGCCCCAGTACCGTAGTAGGTACAAATCCAAAGCGGATGCCTCTCATGTACACCGAAGCCACATAACCTGTAAGATCGGTAATCACACCACCGCCTACTCCTACCAGCACCGATTTGCGGTCAGCCTTCGACTGAATTAGTTTTAAAATAATATCGTCTACAGTACTTTGCTTTTTGTGTTCTTCGCCCGCAGGAATCACTATCGTATTCAGCCCTTTGAACTTCTTTTCGTGAGCTTTAAATACATGCTGGTCGGTAATGAAAAAAGTATGCTTTCTATCAATAATCTTACCCAACTCTTTTAAAGAGCTGTTGAAGTAAAAGTCGGTAGCAGCGTTGGAGAATTTATAAGTCTGAACCAAATTCTATCGTTTTATCGATTCTAAGAAGAGGTAATAATATCGCTCATTGTAAAAAGTCAGCAAACAGAATCTTGTAAGATGGAACACACCCGATAGCTACATAGTAGGAAATACCTGTATGCTACTTCCTACCATGTAGGCCTTTACGGGTAGCGCTTATTTCGCACTCAGCAATTCAATCAGACTTAAGCATCCATTATTTTTTTCTGATGATTGATGCTTTCCAGATGCACGGCATCTAAGAACTTGCTCAGAAAATCGCGGCTAAGACCTAAGTTTTCACCACGTGAAATAGTTTTTTCCATCACTTCTTGCCAACGATTGGGCTGCAAAATAGTAATGTTATTTTCTTTTTTGTACTGTCCTATCTGATCCGCAATTTTCATGCGTTGTGCAAGAATTTGCAGTATCTCATCATCCAGATGGTTGATTTGCTGACGCAGCTTTTCCAGTGCCTGATGATAATCCTTATTATCTACATCCTCTTTTCTCCAAATGATGGTTTCCAGCATTTCTTTCAGACGGGCAGGAGTTACCTGTTGTTTAGCATCACTCCATGCATTGTCTGGATCAATATGGCTTTCAATCATCAATCCATCGTAATCCAGGTCTATGGCCTTCTGTGCTACTTCGAGCAACGTATCTCTTTTACCGCAGATATGTGAAGGGTCGTTAATAATAGGTAATTCAGGGTATCTCAATTTCATTTCGATGGCCAGATGCCACATCGGTGCATTGCGGAATTGTGTATTTCCGTAAGAAGAAAATCCGCGGTGAATCAATCCCAATTTTTTGATACCTGCACGAGCAATACGCTCTACACCACCACTCCACAATTCCAGATCAGGGTTAATGGGGTTTTTCACTAACACAGGTACGTCTACACCACGCAGGGCATCAGCCACTTCCTGTACACTGAAAGGATTTACGGTAGTGCGTGCACCAATCCATAATACATCTACATCAAAAGTAAGTGCATCCTGTACTTGCTTGGCAGTAGCTACCTCTACAGCTGTAGGTAAGCCTGTAAGCTCTTTTGCTTTTTGTAACCAAGGTAGCCCTTTGGTACCGATTCCTTCAAACATACCTGGTTTAGTACGCGGTTTCCAGATTCCGGCACGCAACATATTTACCTTTCCAGTTGCAGCCAGCTGTTGTGCCGTTTCCAAAACCTGCTCTTCCGTTTCGGCGCTACAGGGACCGCTAATAATTAAAGGACGCGTGCCCCATAATTCCTGAATTTTCTCTTTTGCTGATAATTGCTGAGTGCTCATGCGAAATAATTATTGATGTTATTTAATAACCGTAAGCTTTTGTTCAAACTTTTTAAAAAATATTCAAAATCCGTTTGATACTTATACAAACTCCGGCAAATTTAATTTTTATTTTATGATTCGTCTGATTTTATTCGCCTCTACGATTAACGATCGTAAGTTTTCCTGATCACTGTTGGCGATATAATTTTTAAACTTCACCAGCTGGTCGATATGCTCCGTGAGTACATCTAAAATATTGTCTTTATTCTGAAGGAATATCGGCACCCACATCGCCGGACTACTTTTGGCCAATCGCACCGTGCTTTCAAAACCTGCTGAAGCGATCTGAAAAATAGCGCTTTCCACTTTTTCCTTTTCCAATACAGTATTAGCTAGTGCAAAAGAAGTAATATGTGATATATGGCTCACATAGGCCACGTGCAAATCATGCGCCCGGGCATCCATCTCCACCAGCTTCATTCCTATTTTAGTGTACATTTTCTCTACCCACTCTACCGCATCGGGATCGCTGTCTTTCTTATTACAAAGAATCACAGCCTTTCCTTCAAAAGCACCACGCACTGCAGCTTTGGGGCCACTGTACTCCGTACCCCACATAGGGTGAGTAGCTACATACCGACCTCTCTTGGGGTGCTTCTGAACCGCAGCGATGATATCCGCCTTTGTAGAGCCCATATCCAGCACGATCTGGTCGGTAACTTTATCCAGAATTCTGGGTAATAAATCCACTTGTACATTTACGGGGACCGCCAGAAAAATCACTTCTGCTTCCTTAATAGCTTCATCCAAGGGCAATATTTCATCTACCAGCTCCGCTTCCAGAGCTTCTTCGGCATGCTGCGGGTTGTTCTCCACACCAATCAATTTGGAGGACAACTTTTTCTCATGTAGCTGCAATGCCATCGAACCTCCGATAAGCCCTACTCCTATTATTGCTATTTTTTTACGTTTATTCATTTTACTTTAGCTATTTGTTCTATGAAGTGGGCGCAAACCACTACTATTCTATTATTGCTGTCTTATGATATCAGGCTTTGTTGTATTCTGCTGATAGCTTGCTCAAATCGAGCTATTGAACCGCAAAGGCTGATTCTAATGTACTGCTCTCCACCACTGCCGAAAATACCTCCAGGTGTAATGAATACATTGGCTTTATACAATACATCATCCACCACCTTATAACAGTTGTCATATTTCTCGGGAATACGTGCCCATACAAACATACCTACCTGATCTTTGGAATAAGTGCATTCTAGTATATCCAGCAATTGAAACACTTTCTCCCTACGCTCACGATATACTTTATTTACTTCATCATGCCATTCCTTTCCCAATGTTAATGCTTTTGCGGCAGCCAGTTGTAGTGGCAGGAACATACCGCTGTCCATATTGCTTTTAAACCGCAGCACTTCGTTAATGCGTGCTTCCGCACCACACAATACACCCACACGCCATCCAGCCATATTATGTGATTTACTCAGCGAATTGAGTTCAATCACCACATCTTTAGCACCCGCTACACTTAATAAACTTATAGGCTCATCATTCAGGATAAAGCTGTAAGGATTATCATGCACCACCAAAAGCTGATGTTTTTTTGCAAATGCCACCAACGCTTCAAATACCTTCCTATCGGGACGCTGACCGGTGGGCATCTGCGGATAGTTTACAAAAAACAATTTCACACTGCCTTTACCATTATTGTTGTATTCGGTAATTTGTTTTTCGATCGCCGCAAAATCAGGTTGATAATGATGTTCCTCTTTCAGATCATAATCGATACAAGTGCTTCCGGCAATAGTGACATTGCTTCTGTAAGTAGGATATCCCGGATTGGGTACCAGCGCCGCATCTCCCTCATTCAAATAAGTCATGCAGATGTGCATAATACCTTCCTTACTACCAATGAGAGGTAGGACTTCTGTATCCGGATGCAACGTCACACCGTACCATTGCTGATACCAGTCGGCAAACGCTTTCCGCAATACCGGACTACCCTTATAACTTTGATAACCGTGTACATTGGGTTTCTGGGCCTCTTCGTACAATACTTTTACCACATCAGGATGTGGAGGTAAATCAGGACTCCCGATACCCAGATTGATAATATCTTTTCCTTGTTTATTCAGGTCGTCAATTTCTCTTAACTTCTTTGAGAAATAATATTCGCCTACACCTTTTAATCTGTTGGCTACTTCCATATACCTTTTTTATAAATACCGTAAATCTTGATACCCTCTGTCAGCGGCGTAATTTTTTCGATAACTCTATGAAATGTTTTAATGTTGTCGAATTCCATATCGGCGTGAAACTGATACTTGAAATCCGAACCCGGAATGGGGAAGCTCTGCAGCTTAGAGAGGTTTACTTTATGAATGGCAATCACACCCAACACTCTGGCTAATGCTCCCTCTTTATGTATAGTTTTAAAATTAATCGAAGCTTTGTTGCCAATCTGCTCTTCTTTCACATCTTCCGGTCTCTTCAATACCAGAAAGCGGGTATAGTTCTTTTTTAAAGTCTGAATTTTAGGAGCTAACACCTTCAAGTCGTAAATCTCAGCGGCCAATGTACTAGCTATTGCTGCAATATGCTTGCTTTTATATTGTGCAATATGCTTAGCGCTTAAGGCTGTATCTTCCGTTTCTACCAGTTTCCACTTATACTGATCGAGAAATTCATAACACTGTTGCAAGGCCATAGTGTGCGAATGCACTTCCTTAATATCTTCCAGTTCTACTCCGTGATTCACCAGCAAATTTTGATGAATCTGCATATAAATTTCACCCACTATTTTCAATCCGCTAGATTGCAACAAATTGTAGTTGGGCAAAATGCTGCCGGCAATGGAGTTTTCAATCGCCATGATACAGCCGTCGGTTCTGCTCTTATCCTTAGCGGCCGCAATCACTTCTTTAAAAGTAGCGCAGCATTCTACTGTGACATGTTTGCCAAAATAGTATTGTGCGGCTTGTTGATGAAAACATCCTTCATAACCCTGAATGGCAATATGAGGTGCAACCTCTTCCGTCAGTGAAGGGGCATCTCCTTCTTTACTTTTAGATTCCTCTTTCTTACTGGTCATCTTATGTTATTTATTTGCTTTCAGTGAACCCCTTCTCGGAAATACTTCTGGGAGAGGTATCAAAAAAATCCCGGCCTTGGGAGCCGGGATTCATTTATACCTTCACTATTATTATTCTAGTTGAGTCGAACTACAGCAATCCCGGCTTCATTTTTTTGGTAAAAAAGAAGTAAAAATAAAACCCGGTAAAAAATTGCTTTGTTCTCATGGAGTGCAAATTTAATTCATAAAATGTAATCACCAAATATATTTTTGTGCAATCTTGTAAAATAAAAACCGCCCGTTTTATAAAGATATACAGATGAATAGCGCCCATATCATATTCGCTATAATAGTGGTAGCCGGCATGCTGCTGAGTGTACAACTTCGCAAACTCACTATTGCAGCGGCTTTGATGGGCGGCATTTTGAGTACCCTCATTTATATCACCTGTGGTGTTGTCGGTGTGATACTGATGGCCGCTTTTTTTATAATGGGTGTATTGGTTACTTCCTGGAAAATGGAGCTTAAACAGCAGGCGGGCTTGGCCGAAAAAGACAAGGGACGCCGCAAAAGTGGACAGGTATTTGCCAACGCAGGAGCGGCTGCAATCATCGGGATGCTTTCGCTGCTATTTCCAAAATCGCACCTCAATACACCGCTTTTGGTTGCAGCATGTTTTGCTGCCGCCACAGCCGATACCTTTTCTTCAGAACTGGGAAATGTATACGGCAAGCGCTTCTTTCATATTCTCAGTTTTCAACCAGCGAAAAAAGGAGGCAACGGCATTATTAGCCGTGAGGGTACGTTATGGGGAATAGTAGGCAGTACTCTCATTGCCCTAATTTACGGCATATTCTATGGGGTGAGTTTTGACTTGTTGATAATTATTATAGCCGGAACAGCAGGCAACATCATGGATTCGCTACTAGGAGCCGCATATGAAGACAAAGGTTATCTTACCAACAATATGGTAAATTTTCTCAATACCGTTACGGCCGTCCTTATCGCCACACTGTTGCAACGATTGTAATGACTATTAAGATTTCCTTATCAATTCATTAAAATGAGTATAAATAAAAATGCAGTAAATTGCTATTTAACCTAGTGCTTTGAGTACCCTTCGCAAACATATCGCTAGTTTAGTAAGTGTTGCCTTCGCACTTATGAGCACTTTAATCAGCAATGCTCAAACAAGTGTCGATCCCTCGCGCATTCCTCCACGGCCCAGCATGGAAGAGATTATGAAAGACTGGGGGCCTTATGATACCATTGTGGTAGGTGCCATTTGGTACGGTACCGACTATGATTCTTTTAAAATAATGCCTTATGCCGAGGAGGAAAATGTATGGATCTCCAAGTTACCGCCAGCCAAACTGGAACAGGTAAAGCGAGAGTATAATCGCCTTAGAAATGCAGTATATGTATGCTATCCCTATGCACGCATAGCCGGCAATATTATCAATCAAATCAATAAGGAATTGGAAACTGCCGGCAATAAGAAAGACCGGAAAGCAATTATAAAATCCCGAGAAAAAGAGCTCAAACAGAAATTTGCCGAACCGCTGAGTAACTTATCGGTATACCAAGGGAAAGTACTAATGAAGCTTATTAACCGACAAACCGGCAACAATTGTTACGAAATATTGAAAGAGTATAAGGGTAGTTTGAATGCTCGACTGTATCAGACAATAGCCTTCTTTTACGGCGGCAATCTCAAACAGGAATATAATCTCAAAGAAAGTTTCGACAGAGAAATCGAAAATTTTGTGCGCGAAATAGATGCTAGCTGGTACAATAATCCTTACAGAAACCCTTCTTATATCTATCGCTAAGGAGCACTTTAGCCCCTATTTTCTTGCAGATAGTGCTACAAAAGCTTTTTCCTATATTTAAAATTTTTCATAATACCTTTCCGAAACGTTTAAATGATAGGTTTATCCCTATTTTTGTGAGCATCAACAAATTTATTTGTCAATGAATTTCAGAAAAGTAAACAATATTACAGGTTGGATTGTATTTGTCATTGCTACATTAACGTATGTATTTACTCGTGAAGCTCGCGGATCATTATGGGACTGTGGCGAGTTCGTTGCTTGCGCCTTCAAATTAGGAATGCCTCACCCTCCGGGAGCCCCCATGTTTACTTTATTGGGACGCTTTTTTATTATCCTGTTCGGAGATAATGCAATGACTGCGGCCAATGCCGTAAACTTTATGAGTGCCCTTGCTAGTTCAGGCACCATTCTCTTTCTTTTCTGGACTATTACACACTTCGCCCGCAAAATGTATGTAAATGTAGGCGAAGAGCTCTCTCCTGCTCAGTTAATAACTGTGATGGGGGCGGGTGTAATCGGTGCATTGGCATACACATTTACAGATTCTTTTTGGTACAGTGCAGTAGAGGGCGAAGTATACGCTTTGTCTTCATTGTTTACAGCATTAGTATTTTGGCTGATATTAAAATGGGAACATGCAGACGAACGCGCTACCAATGAAATGGAACGCGCTAAAAGCGACCGCTGGATTATATTCCTCTTCTTTATGATGGGACTATCCATCGGCGTACACCTCCTAAACCTGCTTACCATTCCTGCTATTGTAATGATTTATTATTACCGCCGATATAAAGCCACTAACCGCGGAGCATTGATTGCATTTCTAGTAGGTTGTGCCATCACCGGCATCGTACAAGTGGCGGTAATTCAATACAGCATGAAAGCAGCAGGATTATTCGATGTATTCTTTGTAAACAAATTCGGACTACCGTTCTTCTCGGGCTTTGCCATTTATTTTGTGGTACTTGCTGCACTCATTGTGTGGGGATTGCGCTTTAAGAATAATGTTTCAAAAACCTCTTTGTTAATTTGGGCCGCACTATTCTTCACCATGGCCTTTTTGCCATTTGCATTCTCCTCAACAGGAGCTGCTTTTAAAATCATTTTATTACTAGCGATTGGTGGCGTATTGGGTTATTTTATCAAGCCGGCTACACTAGGTATTCTTAAACTTTTATTGTGGTGTTATGCGTTCATGATGTTGGGGTACTCCATGTACTTCACTTCCATGATCCGCAGTAATGCCGACCCGGCCATTGACATGAATAATGTGGATAACCCCATCAATCTAGTGTATTACCTGTCTCGCGAACAATACGGTAGCGCCCCATTGATTTATGGCCCGCACTATGCTGCAGAAGTAGAACGTGATGCGGTGGGATACCCCGTTATAAAATACAAGGAAATGCAATACTCCAAAGGGAAAGACAAATACATTCCTATTGGACGTAGACGCGAATATGTATATCAGAAAAGCGATATGCAGCTATTCCCCAGAGTTTGGGATCCCAGCAATGCTCAGGGACATGCTCAGTTTTATGCCGACTGGCTTAACTTAGACCAGCAACGCGATGAACAGACCGGTCAGATTCATTATGGCGCACCCAGCTATGCCGACAATATCAACTGGTTCCTCTCCTATCAGACCGATTTTCTCTTCATGCGTTACTTCATGTGGAATTTTGCAGGACGTCAGAACGACTTGCAGGGATTCGGCAATAAGCGGGATGGCAACTGGATATCTGGTATCAGCCTGATTGATAGCCCGCGCTTGGGCGATCAAAGCAAACTGCCAGACAGCCTTAAAAATAATAAAGGACATAATAAGCTCTATATGCTGCCCTTTGTGTTAGGCATTTTGGGCTTTGTATATCAATTGCTGAAAAACCGCAGGGACTTTATCGTAACGCTGATCTTCTTCTTCTTTATGGGAGAGGCGCTAGTGATCTACCTGAATGCACCGGGTAATATGCCTAGAGAGCGAGATTATGTGTTCGTTGGAGCCTGCTATGTATTCGCCATCTGGATCGGCCTTTCCGTATTAGCATTTGTAAGAATGGCGGTAGAAAAGCTTGAAAAAGATTTATTCAAGAAAATATTAACATACGGGGCTACCCTGGCCTTCTTGGTAACACTTATCAGCAGCCTCACCGCTACCTTCAAAGGTACCATCACAGCTTCCATATTCGCAGCTTTGTGGTTTGTACTGGTAGTAATAGCGATAACGCTAATCGTACGAGCCTTATCGGCTAAAGGCACCAATTTAAAAACAGCCGGCATTGTGGCTTCCGTAATCTGCCTTTTCGTACCTGCGCTTATGGCACAACAAGAATGGGATGATCACGATCGTAGCCAAAAAACGCTGGCTCCCGACCTAGCTAAAGACTATCTGGAGAGCTGCGCACCCAATGCCATCCTATTCACCTTTGGAGATAACGATACCTATCCTCTATGGTACGCTCAGGAAGTAGAAGGTATCAGAAAAGATATTCGCATCATCAATACCAGCCTTTTAGGTATTGACTGGTATATCAACCAATTGAGATATAAGATTAATGATGCCGATAGTGTAGATGTGATCTGGTCTCCCGAACAAATACAAGGACATAACAGAGAATATATCCGTATCGGTAATCAGGGAGGCGATAAGCTCGATCCTAACGCCTATTATCCATTATACGACGTGATGAAGGATTATCTAGGACAAAGCGTAACGGATGAAGATGGAAACGATGTAGGCCCCGGCATCATGCCTTTCAGAAAATTCTTTGTTCCTGTAGACAAAGAAGTGGTACGTAAGAATGGTACTGCGAATCCTACAGACAGCATCGCTGATCAGATTCAGTTCGATATACCAGCCTCGGCATTAACTCGTAACGATCTGATCATGCTGAACATCATTGCCACTAACAAATGGCAGCGCCCCATCTACTTCACTGCGGCATATGGCGATTTGGGCTTCGGCCACTATTTGCGCAAGGATGGGCTAACTTACAGACTCGTACCATTCCCTGTAAAGACACCCCAGCAGAACTGGGTAACCGATCAGGCAATGCGCTCCATGAGGGCGGGAGGTACCTCAGTAAGAGATAACAATCTGGAAGTCATCTTCAACAACCTCCACAAAAAATTTGAATTTGGTGGCGCTAATAAAAAAGGTGTGTATTTTGATGAAGTGAACAGACAGTACCTGCTGAACATCAGAGCCATCTTTGCAGAAGCCGCCGGTAATCTGGCCGATGCGGGCAGAAAAGAAGAGGCTATAAAACTTCTGGAAAAAGAGGCCCAGAACATACTGCCGGAAAATCTGCCTTATGGTATGACCAGCCGTTACAGCATGCACAATCAAACCAGCATCTTACTGGTAGAAGCACATTACAAAGCCGGTATGTTTGATCGTGCTAGACAGATTGCCGAAGCAGTAAGAAAAGATATAGTGGATCAAAGAGCTTACTACGAGTATTTGAAAAATAATAAGCCCGAGTACTACTCAGGCTTAGAGTACACCGAAGTCATCCTCAACGAAATCATGGATGAAGTACTCAAACAGGTGGAGCAAACCTACGATCCCACAAAAAAAGCGGCACAGCAGATTCCGGAAATCAATCCGCAGGAAGCCCAACAGGCCGCCGACAGTGCTCAAAAAGCGACTCAGGAGGCTACAAAGTAGCATCTTGCCGAGAAAATTATATTTGTCAAAAGCTGCCTTTACGGGCAGCTTTTTTATTGGTTTTCAAAAAGCTTGGCAATAGTTTCCACAATGGCAAACATCTCATTTGATAATGTGTTATATTTATAGATATGCGAGGCTTTCATTTTTCAAAATTTGATCCTAACCTGCAGGGAAAATCTCCATTTGATAAACTTTTGGATGTATTCCTGCAACTCCTTACATATACCAGCGGAGATGTGGCCGAAGCACTACAGTGGCTAAACCATCTGGATAAAGAGTATCAACTTACAGATGATGAGTACGGTATCGGCGATTTTATTGAAGACCTGAAAGAGAAAGGTTACATTACCGAAGATCCGCAAAGAGGCGAAATCAGAATCACTCCTAAAACCGAGCAAGGCATCCGTAAAAAAAGCCTGGAAGAAATCTTCGGAAAACTGCGCAAAGGTTCCAAAGGTGATCACAGAACCTTTAAGCCGGGACAGGGCGATGAAATCAATCCCGAAACGCGCCCTTTTCAATTCGGCGACATGCTGGAACAAATTGATTTCACCGAGTCGATCCGAAACGCGCAAATCAATCACGGTATTGAAAGTTTTATGCTGCGCGAAGACGATCTCAGCATTCGCGAAACCGACTTCAAAACCCAGACCTCCACGGTGCTCATGATCGACATCTCCCACTCCATGATTCTATACGGAGAGGACCGCATCACTCCTGCCAAGAAAGTAGCCATGGCGCTGAGCGAACTGATTACGACCCGATATCCGAAGGACACACTGGACATTGTAGTGTTTGGCAATGACGCATGGCCGGTGGCCATCAAGGATCTTCCTTATCTGCAGGTGGGCCCCTACCATACCAATACGGTAGCCGGGCTGGAATTGGCCATGGATATCTTACGTAGAAGAAAAAATCCTAATAAACAAATCTTCATGATCACAGACGGAAAGCCCACCTGTCTGAAAATTGGCAACCGCTATTACAAAAATGCTTTTGGGCTGGATAGAAAAGTGGTCAACAGATGCCTCAATCTGGCTGCTCAATGCAAAAAAAATAAAATCACCATCACCACATTCATGATTGCTACCGATCCTTATCTACAGCGCTTTGTACATGAATTCACCGAAATGAATAACGGTAAAGCTTATTTTGCTTCTTTAGATAATCTGGGAAGTTTTATCTTTAAAGACTTTGAAAGAGGCAAGTCGAAAAATGTATTCTAAACTTAACAGCATTAAGACACCACTTTTCATTACAACAAAAACAATCATTTACTAAAACCGACGTTTACAATATATGAATGCAACTACCCTCGGAGAGCTGATTCAGTCAGGATATCAATCTAAATCCATAAAAGAAGAAATTCGTCAGAACCTTATACAAAAACTCAAAAGCGGCGAAACCACTTTTTCGGGCATCATCGGTTATGAAGATTCGGTAATTCCCGATGTGGAGCGCGCCCTCCTAAGCAAACACAATATCCTATTGTTGGGCTTGCGCGGACAAGCCAAAACCCGCATGGCACGCCAGATGACCGAACTATTGGATGAATACATTCCCATAGTAGCCGGCAGCGATATCAACGACGATCCTTTAAACCCCATCTCGAAGTATGCCCAAGACCTCATTGCCGAAAAAGGCAATGACACGCCTATTGAGTGGGTACACCGCAGTCAACGTTATGCCGAAAAACTGGCTACGCCTGACGTGAGTGTGGCAGATCTCATCGGCGATATCGATCCTATTAAAGCTGCTAACCTCAAACTCAGCTTTGCTGACGAACGAGTTTTGCATTATGGTATTATTCCGCGCAGCAATCGCGGCATCTTTGTCATTAACGAATTGCCCGATCTGCAAGCACGGATACAGGTAGCTTTATTTAATATCTTGGAGGAAGGCGATATTCAGATACGTGGTTTCAAATTAAGGCTGCCCCTGGATATTCTTTTTGTATTTACGGCCAACCCCGAGGATTATACCAACCGCGGCTCTATTGTTACGCCACTGAAAGACCGGATAGAAAGTCAGATCCTCACCCACTATCCCAAAACATTGGAGCACGCTCTGGAAATTACCGAACAGGAAGCCGATATCGCTGCCGATGTAGCGGAAAAAGTGGCGGTGAGCGATCTTATCAAGCGCCTGATAGAACAAGTGGCTTTTGAAGCCCGCAACAGCGAATTTGTGGACAAAAAAAGCGGGGTAAGCGCCAGATTGACTATTTCGGCAAGAGAAAACGCCGTAAGTGCAGCGGAAAGACGCGCATTGATCAATAACGAATCGAAAACCCAAGTGTGGATTGCCGACCTTATTGGCATTATTCCATCCATTACCGGAAAGGTAGAGCTGGTGTACGAAGGTGAGCAAGAAGGCCCCTATCAGGTAGCCATGAATTTATTGGAAAAAGCCATCCGCACGCAGTTTGTACAATACTTCCCCGATCCGGAGCAGCTAAAGAAAAGAAGAAATACCGGCAAACCTTCGGCACAACAGAAAGCCGATGAAAATCCTTATCGCGCCATCATCGGCTGGTTCGACAAAGGCAATCAATTGACAATCCCCTTCCATACTAAAGACGAGGAAAAATTACAATTGTTGTACGCCGTGGACGGACTACACGCCTTGGTGAAGCAATTTTTTCCGGGAGCCAACGACATGCAGACCGGCCTACTGATGGAGTTTGTATTGCACGGATTAGCGGCTTATTCTTCCATTAGTAAGAAAATTTTTGAAACACAAATTGAGTTTAAGGATCTCTTCGGCAGTATGCTCAATATCGGTAGCACTCATGATGACGACGATGAGGGACTAGGTTTTGATGATGATGAAGAAAGTATGTAAGTGTTTGTTTAGATGGCCATACACCTAAATACTTGCATTTCGAAACCTAATAAGAGTATCGAATTTACTTCGATTTACCAGAAATGTATTTTCAGTTTTTTAATTTTTGCGGGAGGTGAGTCAGGATGCTGAATCAGATAGCCCATCTGACACCGAAGACCTGACTCATTTTTTATTTTAGTAATTCCAATTTAAGATTTCTTCTAAGCGTTACCGGCATTTCCACATCATATGTTTTCAAATCCGGTGAAGCGTTGTAGCGCATGCGAAGCTTTAATCGATTGTCCATCGATGCCTCCACGATCTGTCCGTTTTGATTGTCGATCTTGGACGTAATAATAAACTCCTCCACACCCCAGAATAAATTTACCTTATCGCCATTCCCCTTTCTAATCATCTGAAAGTTGTTGGGATAGTCGAAAATGGAGGTAGCGATGGTATCAATAAGTGGTTCTAAACAGGGTACAACAGGAGGACTAAACTTGGTTTCCACAATGGTATACTGCTTATCAGTACTTATCAAACGTTGGGTCACTTGAATGCAGTCCGTTCCGTAAAGGATGGTCATACTATCTGCGAAATTGCCTTTTCGAAGTTCGGGATTGATGAATTCCCGATTATTCTCGGACAAAGCCTGAGCCTTCAACGCAGGAGCTATAGCCACATAAAATGTGTTTAAATCGGTGATCTCTCCTACCATATCCGGTACCGAAAGCTTGGGCAGCAATACCCTCCCTTCAGGAGCCAGAGATACAGAATAGGGCTTTACGGATAAAGCGGCAGTGCTCAAGTTAAGGGTATCCTTGGAAGTAAAACTGGCCTTCTCCAACCATTTAATTGATTCTGCCCATATAGAGCCCTCTTTTACCACACGATGCTCCGAAATCGCCACCGAAGTGCCTGTATATTTATCATTGTTATAGGTGTCCGTTGTAAGCTTGTATCTGAAGATTTCGCCTTCTCGATACTGTCTAAATTTTACCACCTGAGAGAAAGAAAAAAACGGAATGAATAAGAGCCAAAGGAATCGCATATATTGAAAGTTCAATCAAACAAGATATCCAAATACAACGGTTAGCATCTGCACAAATGATATAACAGTGTTCCTCAATAATTGTTTTTACAGGATATAGCATTTTTAGATACAATGCCATTGTTCATTTAGCAAATATGCTATTTTTTATTAAAACAAATAAACAGCATGGAGCCTATATATGTTACAAGATATTTGCATGCAATATCAAATATAAATGGGCAGGCATAAAAAATGCCCCCTGATTAATGGACAAGAGGCGACCCAAATGTTTTCACAACGGAATCATCCTTATTGTGAATTGCTTTCAATAGTAAAATTAATAATTTCTTTAGCTCCATCCAAATTACCCACTCCACTATCTACCCTATTTTTAATTAACACTCAACTTTTTATGAAAAATTTTTATATATTTATCCTATACACTAAAACTGCTGGCAGATGAAAAATATTCTCGGTTTAGACCTAGGTACCAACTCTATTGGGTGGGCCCACGTTATTGAAGAAGAAAGTCCTGAAAATTCAAGCATTGTTCAAATTGGTGTTCGTGTTAATCCACTTACAACGGATGAACAAACAAATTTTGAAAAAGGAAAACCTATTACGACCAATGCTGACCGGACTTTAAAGCGCGGTATGCGTCGTAATCTCGATAGATACCAATTGCGTAGAGAACATCTTATCGATGCTTTGAAGAAGGCTAATATCATCACTGCAGAAAGTAAATTGGCTGAAGACGGTAAGAATACGACGCACGAAACCTGGCGTCTCCGCGCAAAAGCCGTAACCGAAAAAATTGAAAAGGATGAACTGGCAAGGGTTTTATTGGCTATCAATAAAAAACGGGGATACAAAAGTTCTCGTAAAGCTAAAAATGAGGAAGAAGGGCACGCAATTGATGGTATGGCTATCGCCAAAAGGTTGTACGAAGAAAATCTGACACCGGGCCAGTTGTCTTTTCAGTTGCTTTTAGAAGGCAAGAAGAAATTGCCCGATTTTTATCGTTCGGATTTGCAGGCAGAATTTGATAAGGTTTGGAATAAACAAAGAACATACTATCCGGACTTTCTAACAGAAGAATTATATATAGCCTTAAAAGGTCAGGGAAAAGAAAATACCAGAAAGCGAATTTTGGCTATAGCCAATGTCTATACAGCAGATATTAAGGATATGGAAGATGGTTTGAAAAATGAAAAAACCATCACACTATCAAACCGAGAAAAGAAAAAACTTCAAGCATACAAATGGAGAAATGATGCAGTTATCCAACAATTGTCTCAAGAACAAGTTGCTTTTGTGTTAACCGAAATTAATAATGATATCAATCAATCGAGCGGTTATTTGGGTGAAATCTCCGATAGAAGTAAGGAACTATTTTTCAATAAACTCACTGTAGGCCAATACCTTTACAATCAGCTTTTGCAAAACAGACACACGCGCTTAAAGAACCAGGTGTTCTATCGCCAGGATTATATGGATGAGTTTGAGGCGATTTGGGAGGAACAGCGAAAACATCATCCGGAACTGACCGATGAACTGAAAGAAGAAATTAGAGACATTATTA